>Ga0209284_10001491_pt1 | contig 35966 bp, 29 predicted proteins | sample FRY03_FD_187211 | JGI IMG/M metagenome (GOLD analysis project Ga0209284, IMG submission 187211) | Freshwater microbial communities from Lake Fryxell liftoff mats and glacier meltwater in Antarctica - FRY-03 (SPAdes) (version 2) | ecosystem: Environmental > Aquatic > Freshwater > Ice > Glacier... | reverse complement strand
CACCCTTGCCTTGGCGGATGCTGATGGTGCCGGCTTGGGGATCGTAGTCGCCGTGGTCGAGCTTGGTCAGTTCGCTGCGCCGGATGCCGGTGGCGTAGAAGACCTCGAGGATGGTCCGGTTCCGCAGGCCGAAGGGGTCGGCGGGGTTGGCGGGGATGATGCCGGAGCGGCAGAGCCAGGCGAAGAAGCGGCGAATGCAGCCCAGTCGGGCGAGCTGGGTGTTGGTGGCCAGCGGCTCCCCGGTGCGCGGCGAGCGGTAGTGGTGGAGGTGGAGCTGGTATTCCTCGATGGTCGAGCGGGTGAAGGCAGTGGGATCGGCCAGCCCTTGACTGTCGGCCCATTCGACAAAGCCCTTGAGCGCCCAATGGTGGGCGTCGAGGGAGCCTTGCGAATAGGCGCGGGCGGCGAGGTGTTCAAGGAAGCCGGCGGCGCGGGCCGCGAGGCTGGCAGGGAGCAGGCTGGCGGGGAGCAGGCTGGCGGCGGCGGCGGCACTGCGGCCGGAGACCGGGCGCTGAAGCGGCTGAAGAAGATGCTTATTGCAGGAATTATCACCTGACCCCACTATGTTGTCTTATCTTGCAATCCCCCAGCCGCCACCCGTTTCCCCTAACGTTCGACTTCCCCTATATCATCCACCGACCTTGCCGACCGTCCCAAGCCACGCTACTCAAGACTCCCAACCCTACCATGACCGACCCTCAGAAAGACCGCGGCCTCAGCCTACTTGGCACCTCCAAGACCCCCCTCCCCGCCTCCCCCGAAGACGCCACCATCGAGGTCTTCGCAAACCAAAGTCCTCAGCGCGACTACACCATCACCCTCGACTGCCCCGAATTCAGTTCCCTCTGCCCGGTCACCGGCCAGCCCGACACCGCGCGAATCCAAATCGAATACGTCCCCGACGCCTCCTGCCTCGAGACAAAGTCCATCAAACTTTACCTGGCCTCCTACCGAAACTCTCCCGCCTTCAACGAAGAAATCGTCAATCGCCTCCTCGACGACCTCGTCGCCGCATGCAAACCGCGCACCATGCACGTCCGCGGCTCCTTCTCTCCTCGCGGAGGCATCAGCCTCACCGCCGAGGCGAGTTACTCACAAAAATCCTGAACGCCTCTTCCCCGCTCGACGTTTTGGGGCGGGCTTCCTAGCCTTTCCCGCATGGGGGAGCGCAAACAAGTCGTTGTTCTGATCAGCGGCGGAATGGATTCCGTCGTCGCTCTCTACCACGCCGCTCAAGAATGCGACGTCCTCGCCGGCCTGAGCTTCGACTACGGTTCCAAACACAATCACAAGGAGATCCCCTTTGCCAAACATCACTGTAAGGCACTCGGCGTTCCCCACCAAACGATCAAACTCGACTTCATCAACCAACTCTTCAAATCCGACCTCCTCCAATCGGGCGGAGACATTCCCGAGGGACACTACGAAGCAGCCAACATGAAGGCCACCGTGGTCCCCTTCCGCAATGGCATCATGCTCGCCGTCGCCACCGGCCTCGCCAACAGCCACGGAGCCAACGGACTCCTCATCGCAGCCCACGCCGGAGACCATGCTGTTTACCCCGATTGCCGCGAAAAATTTATGACCGCCATCGGCGAGGCCATGCGCCTCGGCACCGATCCCATGGACGCCGGGGACCACCCCGCCGTCGAACTCCTCCGCCCCTTCATCGCCATGCGCAAGGAAGACATCGCCGCCCGCGGTCACGAGCTGGGGGTCGACTTCGCGCAGACCTGGTCCTGCTACAAGGGCGGCGACATCCACTGTGGCAAATGCAGCACCTGTGTCGAAAGACGGGAAGCCTTCATGCTCGCCGGCCTCCCCGACCCGACCGACTATCTCGAATCCGGGCCGCTCCCCGCAAAACCAACCGCTGCCCTCTGAGTCCACCCTCTCCAAGTCCCCCCTCGATGCTCATCTCGGAAATATTCTACTCAATCCAAGGCGAGGGCGAACTCACCGGCCTTCCCTCCGTCTTCATCCGCACCTCGGGATGCAACCTTCGCTGTCGCTGGTGCGACACCAAATACGCCTCTTGGGATCCCATCGGCACCAACAGGTCCATCGAGGACATCGTCACCGAGGTCAACCAGCACGGCGCCGAACACGTCGTGGTGACCGGAGGCGAACCCATGGTCGCCAAGGGCCTGCCCGAACTCCTTACCCAACTCAAATCCCACGACCACCACATCACCATCGAAACCGCCGGCACCGTCCCGCCCGGCGGCATCACCTGCGACCTCGCCTCCATCAGCCCCAAACTTTCCAACTCCACCCCCCTCCCCGGAGAAATAACCGACGCCTGGATCGCCCGCCACGACGCCACCCGCGTCAACCTTGATGCCCTCAATCGCTGGACCGACCACTACCCCTTCCAGTTCAAATTCGTCGTCGCCACCGCCGAGGATGTCACCGAGCTTGCCGCACTCATCGGCCTCCTCGACAAGAAGATCCCTCCCGCCAAGATCCTCCTCATGCCCGAAGGCGTCGAGACCAACACGATCCGTGGGCGGGACGAGACCCTCATCGACCTCTGCAAACAGTTCGGCTATCGATACTGCAATCGCCTTCACATCGACCTCTTCGGAAATACTCCCGGTACCTAGCAGCCCTCCCCTGCCGTATCTGCCAACCCAGCGAGGTCGAAAACGGCCCCCTGCCCCCCAAGTATCCCGATTTGAACAACTTACCGATCACAGCCCACCCCCCTTCAGAATCCTCGACCTTCAACGTCGATTTCCGAAATGTAGGCTTCGTGGATCCTCAAAACGTAGGTATGGGAGACGCTCACCCTTACCCCCGTGATTCATGAGAATCCTCAAAACGTCCATCCCTCTCCTCGCCGCCGCCCTCGGCTTCACTGCCAACACCTTCGCCCAGGACGCGCCCCTCGCCTCCAACGCAAAGGCCCACCCCACCACCCGCCAAGAAACCGAAGCGGAACCGCCCGCCAAGAAGGCGCCCCGGAAATCTGCCCGAAAAAAGGCCAGGTCCAAAAGCACTCCGACCAAACAACCCGTCACCGCGCTCGACTACGCTCAGTGGGAACAACTTGGTGGAGAGCAACTTTCCACCAACGGTCAATGGCTCCTCTACACCGTCCAACGCGTCGACAAGGAACGCTCCCTCTTCCTCCACAACACCGAGGCGGGGAACGAAGAGCCCGCCGCCACCTACAAATACGGCGGGCAACCCAAGTTCTCCGACGACAGCCGATGGCTGGCGGTCACCATCGGCAAGTCCCCCGCCGAACTCAAGAAGACCAAAAAACCCGACGAAAAGACCCCGCCCCCCTCCGGAGCGACGATCAAACTCCGACACCTCCCCGACGGCACCACCACCAACTTCGAGAATGTCAAAAGCCTCCGCTTCAGCGCGGACAGCCGGTTTGCCACCATCGAACTCGCCCCCAAACCGGCTTCCTCGCCCCCAAAAAAGGAAACCCCCAACCAGGCCGGTGCCCTCCTCGTCCGCAACCTCCACGACCAAACCGACACCACCTTCGGCAATGTCGTCAAACACAGCTGGAGCGAACAAGGCGCCCTCCTCGCCATGGTCGTCGATTCCCCCAGCATCAGCAATGCCCTCCAACTCTTCGATCCCGCCACCGGAGTCCTTCGCGTTCTGGACACCAGCGATGAGGACTACGCCCTCCTCACCTGGCGAAAGGATTCCTTCGACCTCGCCGCCCTGCGCGAAATGAAACACGCCGCCAAGGAGGACGTCTCCCACGTCCTCCTCGCCTGGCGCCATCTCGATCAGCCGGACCCCGCCAAACTCCTCTTCGAACACGCCAAGAGTAAGAAGTTTCCGGACGACATGTATCTCACCGCCGTGGGCGTAGAGTGGTCCAGAAACGGCAAAGCCCTCTACTGCGACTTGAAGGAATGGGAGAAGAAGCCTTCCGGGGAGAAGCCAAAGACCGACGAGAAGCCCGGGGAGGAATCCGAAGCGAAGGCAGAACCCGAGAAGGAGGAGGCCAGGAAAGAGGACGCCCCCGAAAAGGAACAACCCGACAAGAAACCCGCCCCCAAGACACCGGAACGGAAAACCCTCCGCGAAAGCCTCGACGCCGACTCCAACGTGGAGGTCTGGCACTCCAAGGACACCCTCATCATGCCCAAGCAGAAGAAGATGGCGGGGGCCTTGAAGAACCCCAACCGCCGCGCCGTCTGGTGGCTGGACTCGGGAAAATTCGTCCAACTCGCCACCGAACTCACCGAACGGGTCCACCTCCCCCGCACCGGATCCCACGCCGTCGGCAGCGACCGCACCCCTCACGAACGCACCGGCATGTTCGGCCCCGACCTCCACGACATCTACCTCATCAATACCAAAAGCGGCAAACGCAAGCGCATCGTCGAAGCCGCCAAATACCAACTCAACACCAGCCCCAACGGCCGCTACATCCTCTACCAGCACAACGGCCACATCTGGTCCCACGACGCCAAAAACGGCAACCAACGAAACCTCACCAAAACACTCGGCCCCGACTTCACGGACCAGGAGGACGACACCCTCGCCATCGAAAAACCACCCTACGAAAATGCCGAGTGGTTTGCGGACAGCTCCCGCGTCCTCCTCTTCGACCGCTACGACATCTGGTCCCTCGCCCCCGACGGCTCCAACGCCATCAAACTCACCAACGGCCGCGAGAAACAAATCCGCCACCGCCTCTCCCAGGCCAGCTACCACGAAAAGGACGACGGCCTCCTCGATCCCGACAAACCACTCTACGTCGCCCTCTACGGCGACCTCACCAAGAAGTCCGGCTACGGCCGCATCGCTCTGCGCGGAGGCAAACAGAAGCCCGACTCCCTGAAGGTCCTCCTCTGGGAAGACAAACAGGTCGCCTCCCTCGAACGCGCCAGGGACGCCGACACCTTCCTCTTCACCCGACAAAGCTACAGGGACTCCCCCGACCTCTTCCTCGCCGGCCCCACCCTAGCCAAAGCCCGCCGGATCACCCACACCAACGCCTTCCAGAAAAATTACCTCTGGGGACACTCCGAACTGATCAACTACACCAACGTCAACGGTGTGAAACTCCAGGGCGCCCTCACCTACCCCGCCGACTACAAACCGGGCCGGAAGTACCCCATGATCGTTTACATCTACGAAAAGCGCTCCCAGGATCTCCACCGCTACCCGACCCCCAGCGAAACGCATCCCTACAACCCCGCCGTCTTCTCCGCGGAAGGCTACTTCGTCTTCCAACCCGACATCATCTACCGCCCCCAGGAACCCGGCCTCTCCGCCGTGGAATGCGTCGTCCCCGCCGTGCAGGAGGTCCTCAAGACCGGCATGATCGACAAAGAACGCGTCGGCCTCGTCGGCCACTCCTGGGGCGCCTACCAAACCGCCTTCATCGTCACCCAGACCGACCTTTTCGCGGCCGGCGTGGCCGGAGCCCCCCTCACCGACATGATGAGCATGTCGGTCAGCGTCTATTGGAACTCCGGCGAAACCAACGCCGCCATTTTCACCCAGTCCCAGGGCCGCATGAACACCCCCTTCTGGCGCGACCCCGACAACTACATCCGCAACTCCCCCATCCATTCCCTCGACCAACTCAAAACCCCTCTCCTCATCGCCTTCGGTGACGACGACGGCGCAGTCGATTTCGACCAGGGTGTCCAGATGTACAACGCCGCCCGCTGGGCTGCCAAGGACGACTTCATCATGCTCGTCTATCCCGGCGAAAACCATGGCCTCCGCAAGGAGGAAAATATGGTCGACTACCACTACCGCATCCTCGAATGGTTCGGCCACTACCTGCAAAAGGACAAACCCCAAAAGTGGATCACCGACGGCGTTTCCTACCTCGAACGCCAAAAGGAACTCGAAGAGAACAAGAAAAAGAAGAACGAAAAGCCTTCCCCGAAACCGTAGCGCCCCTGCGGCTGCCGTCGCTCCCCTCCCCCCTCCCCTCACGCCCCGGCAAACCCCCACACCAAGGCCCCAAACACCCCGCCCACAAACGCCAAGCACCCAAGCACCGACATCACCTGGTGCGTCCGATAAAAACCCAGCGCCCCCCAGCAACTCCTCCCGTTCAAAAACACCGCCACCCCTCCATACGCCACCGCCATGGCCCGCGCCGCATCCCCCGCAAACTTCACATCCTCTCCATCGTCCCCCCACAATACCGCCGATCTCGTCGTCCATGCCTTCGTCGCGAAGTAGGCAATGACCACAGGGATGATTACTCCCCAGATGATTACCGTCCGCAAACGCCTCGGTCCCGGCGACGACAAATCGCCCGCCATCTCAGCCTCGTCTTCGTATGGATTCCGATTCAACATGTGCACGTCCATTTCGCTTCAGCGGACCCTTTCCAGATACAGCTCCACCCCATTCAGCACCATCAGCGAAATCAGCGGTCAAATCCCCTTCCCCTCTTCCCCAATACCGAATAACCAATAACCCATCACCAGAACCCCCCAAAAACCCCCTTGCCACCCCCCCCAAATCTCCCTATTTCTCCCCCAACTTCAACATTTCCCACATTTTCCCTACTGAAACCAAACCCATGAGCCATCCGCGTACCACCAACGAACTCACCGCCCTCTCTGCCAACATCAAGGAAGCCACCGAGGCCCATCTTGAAGACACCGGCGGACTGCTGCGCCTCTCCCCCACCTGGGTCCCCCGCTCCTTTCTCCAACCCGGTCTGCGCATCAAACTGCACCCCGACGATACCTACGCCTACGGCCTCAGCCGCGGCGGCATCGACGAGCGCTGGTTCGGCTCCACCACCGTCACCGCCAACGAGGGCCGTGCCGAGGACGAAGGCCTCTCCTACGTCGTGGTCGGCAAGGAACGCTTCACCCTCCGCGACGCCATCGACGCCTGCGGGGCTACCATCATCGGCTCCGCCATGTGGGACAAATACGGCAAGTGGCCGGTTTACTCGAAGTTTTTCGACAACATGGGCCCCATCCCCCACCACATGCACCAGAGCGGCGAGCAGGCCGCCCTCGTCGGCCAGGAAGGCAAACCCGAGTCCTACTACTTCCCGCCGCAACACAACAACGTCGGCAACAACTTCCCTTACACCTTCATGGGCTTCGAGCCCGGCACGACCCGCCAACAGGTTTACGATTGCATCGCCAACTGGCAAAAGGGCGACAACAAGATCCTCGAACTTTCCAAGGCCTACAAACTCCAACCCGGCACCGGCTGGCTCATCGATCCCTGCATCCTCCACGCCCCCGGCTCCCTCTGCACCTACGAGCCGCAGTGGGGCTCCGACGTCTTCGGGATGTATCAAAACCTCGTCGAAGGCCGCGAGGTCCCCTGGTCCCTCCTCGTCAAGGACATGCCCGCCGACAAACACCAGGACATCGACTTCATCATCGATCAGCTCGACTGGGAAAAGAACGTCGATCCCAACTTCAAGGACAACCACTACCTCGAGCCCGTCACCGCCGAACAAGGCGAAGGCTACCACGACAAGTGGATCGTCTATGGCAAGGTCGATGGCTTCCAGTATTTCACCGCCAAGGAACTCACCGTCGATCCCGGCGCAAAAGCCACCATCAAGGACAATGGAGCCTACTCCGTCATCGTCGTGCAGGGCGAAGGCCACGCCAACAAGCTCCGCCTCAACTGCCCCAAACTCCTCCGCTTCAACGAACTTTCCCAGGACGAGTTCTTCGCCACCGAGTCCGCCGCCCAAGCCGGCGTCACCTACGAAAACACCTCCGCCACGGAACCGCTGGTCATGCTCCGCTACTTCGGCCCCGAGGTGAATCCCGACGCCCCCGCCATGGGCGCGCACAAGAATGCCTGAGGCTCCCACGCCCCAAAAACGCCCCGGATCACGCCCCTGGCTGATCACGGCCGTCGTTTGCGGACTGCTCCTCGTCACCGCCATCCTCCTCGGCCTCGGCACCAGCCTGGGCCGCCTCGGCAACACCATGAAGCTCATGGACCAACCCGGCACCCGCTCCGAGGACTTCGCGCACCTCGCCGAGGACTCCGTCCGGACCACCCGCTACAGCCTCTACGCCGGCGCCCCCATCGCCCTCCTCTACCTCACCGCCCTCGTCATGTACCGCCGCTCGAAGAAGGCTTGAACTCCCTCTCCCGCTCCCCCGGTAGGGGACGGTCCCTCCGCGCCGTCCGGGGTTCGACCTCCGCGACCAGATCCACCCCGTGATCACCCGCCCATCCTCGACAAGAACGCCCCTCGTGTTAACCTCTTCCCGTGGACAAAATCATCACCAAGCGCCCCCTCTCCTCCGAGGGCATCCCACCCCTCATTGAGGACAGGGAACAGGCTCTGGCGATCTTTGATGAAATTCAAAAACGAGGCCGGAGCCTCTACCCTCAAGCCAATGACCCTGCCGAAGGATATCCGCGAGTTTATCGAATTGTTGCTCTCTCGGAAAGTTGAGTTCCTTCTCGTCGGTGGCTACGCACTCGCCTTCCACGGAGCTCCTCGGTTCACGGAAGACATCGACCTGTTCGTCTTGATTTCCCCGGAGAACGCCGACCGCCTCACCCAAGCTCTTGAAGACTTCGGCTTTGGCAGTGTGGGCCTCACCGCCTCCGACTTTCTGGAACCGGATCAAGTCATCCAGCTCGGACGGGCCCCCAACCGCATCGATCTCCTCACTGGAATCTCCGGAGTCTCTTGGGAAGAAGCCTGGAACTCGCGGCTTGACGGAGAACTCGATGGCCTGACCGTGTCCGTCATCGGCAAGGGTGCCCTCGAAGCCAACAAGGAGGCCACCGGTCGCCCTCAGGATCTCGCCGACCTTGCCCGCCTCCGCCAGTCCCCATAACCGTCCTTTCCCCTTGTCCCTCCGCCCCCTCCCGCTAGCCTGAACCACACCCAATCAACCAAACCACTACTCAACTCATGCCAACCAAACCAGCTCTGCACAACGCCATGTGGCCCGGCCTCGTCGGGAAAGAAGAAGGCTCCGACCAGCCCCCCATCAGCCTCGAGCGCATGCTCGAACTCACCGCCGCCGCCGAAGTCGATGGCCAGAAATACGACGGGGTCGACTACTTCCTCTTCCACCCCCACACCGATCCCGACGCCTCGGTCGATGAACTCAAGCGCATCGCCGACCTCATCGCCTCCCACAACTTGAAAGTCGGCTCCCTCGTCGCCCCCATCTGGCCCGGCACGGTCGGGGACGCCGCCATGGGCGACGACGAAGCACAGGGCAAGTTCATCCTCGCCGTCGAGAAGGCCTGCCGTATCGCCAAGGTCTTCAACGAGCACGGCGTCCGCAGCTACGGGGCCATCCGCATCGACTCCGCTTCCGGCGTCGGCGATTGGGCCAAAGACCCCGCCGCCAACACCGCCCGCATCGCCGAAACCTTCAAGAAGGCCGCCAAGGTCGCCGCCGACCACGGCGAACGCCTCTGCGCGGAAGGCGAAGTCTGCTGGGGGGCCATGCACTCCTGGAAGGACATGCTCAACCTCCTCGAAACGGTCGGCATGCCCGAAACCCTCGGCTTCCAAGCCGACCTCGCCCACACCTATCTCTACCTCCTCGGCGTGAACTCCCCCGAAAACGCCCTCCTTAACCTTAAGGAAGGCTACTCCGAAGACGAATTCTGGGCCGCCTACACCACCATGACCGATGCCCTCCGCCCCTGGACCATCGACTACCACGTCGCCCAGAACGACGGCTCCGTCCACGGCACCGGCTCCCACGACAAAACCGGCCGCCACTGCCCCGCCGACGACCCCAACGGCAAACTCGATATCACCAAGTGCTCCGGCTACTGGCTCAAGGATGCTGCGAAACGCGGCATGCAGCACATCTGCTGGGACGGCTGCATGTTCGACAACGCCATGCTCGAGGATCCCAAGACCTGGAACACCATCCTCGCCGCCATGATCAAAGTCCGCGACGCCCACGGCTGGGACTGATCACACCCCTCGGCAACAAAGTCACCAAGGGCGCGGGGCAACTCCCCGCGCCCTTTTCCGTGGCGGCGGTTTCCAACCTGTCCCCGCGAAGCTCCCAGCGTAGACGAAACCGCCCAGCCGCCCCCCCAACCGTGGCATGACCGTCCCGGTCACATGCCTCCACCTTCCCAGCCCAACTCCTCTCCTCCACACGGGTCAAGCCCCGCCCTCCCCTGGCGGAATCAAACCTGGACCGATTCGGCTGCCTGGAACGCCTCGCCGTGGATTGGCCGAGCCTTCCTGCGGTGGTGCTGAGCGCCGATAACGAGGTTGTCGATGCCGTCCGCGCCATGAAGTGCGGAGCCATCGATTACCTCACCAAGCCCTTCAATCCCGACGAACTGACCGCCATCCTGCGCAACGCCCGCCGTTTGCGGCGGGCCGAACTGGAGAACGAGGCCACTCGGGTCTCGGTGTTTGTCACTCGCGATTTCGAATGTGGCAACGAGCTTCAGCAGTTGAGATTTGGTCTTGGATTTGAAATTTATTTGGAAATTGTCGATTGGAAAACGTCCTGGAACAAAGCGCCTCCCCCAACCCGAGCGTCTGGCGCCCCACCCCTCCGGAATGCTCCCCCTCCGGAAACACCTCGGGGAGACCTCCCCTCATCCAACTCATCCAGCCGCCCGTCGACGACGCCCCTCCCACCCCCGTCTGCTGCAGCAGCTGGCGACTACCTGACATGCTTCTCAAACGAAAATGCCCAGATAGTTAAGATTTCCTAAATTCATCCCGGTAAATTTTACCGGATTCTAAACGGGGGCACGAAATCAACTAATCGACCTATAATAAACAAGTTATAACTCCTTTGGGCGTTGTGCTACCCATTCCCATAATGTTAATTCTTGTTAGCTAGCTGATTATTTCTACAGTCCTGCTCGTCAACCAACCCGTAAGATGTCCAGCAGCAATTCACTCGTTCCGAGCCTCTCCCTGACCGCCGATGCTTTCCGCATCGGACCAGCGGTCAGCGAGGCTGGGTCGGAGTGGGCGGGTCGGACGACCGCGAACCAGCTTCAGGTTCGCGACCCTTTTCAAACTCAGATTCTTCACTGTCAAACCCCTCCCCAGCCCAGGGTGGTTCCCGGGCTGTCCGCGTTTCCCCTGACGGGGCGCGGGCGTCAGCGGACTCTCCTGAGTCCCGTCTAACGCTTCAGTCAGGTCATTCCCCCCTCTGTTGTTGTCAAGAAGCCCCGGCCAAAACGCCGGGGCTTCGCGCGTCCCGCCCCCACTCCGAATTCCCTCCCGCAGCAATACGGAATCGAACAGAGGGACAGGCCTCCTGCCACCCCTACAGCCAAGGGAGCGGCTGCGTCTCCCTGCCGTCAAGGCCACCAACGACTTTGAGAGCACCCCCGCCAGCTTGTAAGGGACCCACGAAACTGAGGGCCAATAGCGGGACCATTTCGCGGTGTCGCCCTTGGATGCGATGAGATCGAGAAATGCTTGGGGCTTCGAGCCTTCGAGGTCGAGCGTACGATCACTCTGATGGCCCAAGGTGCCAAGCAGGGCCGTTGCGGTATCGCGGAGAGGAGTTGCAGTAAAGGCCTAGAGAGCGGACTGGATGGATTCGCGGAGATCGGGCATTCGAGCTGCTGACGTTCAAGGCGGGGGCATGGGAAGATTGCGGAAAGCCTGAAGGTCGAACGTCGGCTATCAGGATACGTTGCGGGAGAGGTGTTGGACACGGAGTTTCGAAACTCGGGCCATGGCCAGGTAGTCGGCATCGAAGGTGATGAGTTCCGCATCGTGATGGATGCTGAGGGCGGCGATGAGGAGGTCAAGCGAACCGGCGTTGAATCCGGCTGCCCGACACTGCTGCCCAAGGCGGGTGGCATCGCGCCAAAGGTGCTCGGGAGTTGGAAGGAGCGGCAGAGTTTCAAACTGGGCATGAATCCATTTTTGCTCCTGTGGGGAGGCGTGGCGGAGGACTTCAAAGGCGATGGGTTCGCAGAGGCAGGCAAGCGGATCGAGGATCCAGGGATGGATCATTGTTTTGAGAGCAAGCGGCGACTTGCTGCGGGTGAAGTCAACCCAGAGTGAGGATTCGATCAATCGCGCCATTGTTCAGAGAGGGTCTGGGATCGGGCGCGGTCGGTCGCTTTGGAGGACTCAAAGTTTTTCAACTCGGTCGACCATTCGCCTGAGAGAAATTTTCCCGCGATTCTAACGCGGCGCTGGGTTTGCAAGGCATCCGTGAGCAACTTGCGGATAGCAGGGCCTTTCTTGGATATTCCGGTGATTTCACAGACCTCAGCGAGTTCGTCTTCGGGTAGATCGACGGTGATTTTCATAGCCCTAACTTTGCACAATCGGACTTTAGATCAAGACAAGTCTGATTTCAGAAGAGGGTTTTCATGATTCCTGACCGAGCGCGACAAGCCAGATGACAAGTTCCATGTCTTCTGAGGAAGTGGGAGTTTCGGAAGCCATGGGCAGCAGGCTGCCGGACCTCCTTGGACTGCGTGCAGCCTGCTGCCGCTTTGCGCTCGTGGCAGCCTGCTGCCGGGCATTCCCGTGCGTCCCCCCATCCATCAGCCACCTCCCCTCCCCGGATCAGCCGCCTCCTCTCCACGGTCCATCCTCTCCCACTCCGGTCCGCAGCAGGCTGCTGGACCCAAAGCGGCAGCAGGGCTGCCGCAGTCCAAGGAATCTCGCCATCCCCCGCCTCACAAACTCCGCACCATCGCCTTCACCACCGCCTCCACCACCACCCCGTCAATCGCCATCCCCCCAGTCGCCGCACACCCCGCTGGCTGCAAAATCTCCACCTTCACCACAAAAACCGGCCCCGTCCGCACCGGATTGGTCGGCCCGAAGAGCTCCACCACCTGCACCCCAATCCCCTTCCCGGCCACCGATTCTGCTCTCTGGCCGGAATGCCAAAATGTTCTGGCAGGTCCCTTTTCGCCTGGCGCTGGTGAACTATTCGGATTGGTAGGTTTCTGGTGTTCTGAATTCGCGTATCATGGTTTCTCGTTCAACTGTTTGATGAGCCACTCCAGCTGCGTCCGAGCGTTTGCGATTACTGCACGATAGGACAGGAAGCGGGTCCTCTTACCGGTATAAGGTAATTGAAGCTTCGGGTCCACGGTGCCGCCCACAACTAGGATTTCCAATTCAACTCCGAGTTGGCCGGTCAAAGTGTCGGCGTATTTCACGGCCTGATGTTCAGCATCCCTGCCGACGGGAATCGAGGGGCGCTTGAATTCGAGCAGTAGGTGCCGGTTCTCGACGTTGGCTGCGAGAAGGAGATCCGGGCGATCTGCCGCATCTTTTCCGGCGTAGGCCTTGTCGGCGAAGTCGCGCACGATGGATTGCAACTGGCCGTTGCTGGACATCAGGCTGTACTCATTTCCGAAGATCCAGAGGTTGTGCTGCAGAGCGGTGTGCATCTGGGCCTCGGTGGTCTTTGGATCTTTAGCGAGGTCGTCCAGCCCATCGAGGAAGGCGCGCCGGCGTTCGGCTTGGTGGGCGATGAAGGCGAGGTCGCTGATGCCGAACTTGTCTAGGGCTTGAGCGAAAATGAAGACATCGGCCTTTTCCGCTTCTTCGATCTCCCGGCAAACGGTCCAGTATTCGTCCATTTCAAGAGCATCGAGAACGAGATTGATGAGGACGGTGATGCGTTCTTCCTTCGCTCCCTCCTGGTAGCTTCGGGATATTAACTTCTCCAGCTTCTCTTCAGCGATAGCGCGCCGGTGCTCGGGGACGGCTTCCAAGCGCCGTTTCATCACCTGAGTCCAGCGCCCCTTTGCTAAAGCGACTTCCTTGCCGTGAATCTCCGTGAGACTCGCCTTCACGTCGTCCTGAATGGCCTGCGTCAATTGCTGTAGGCCCTTGTCACTCTCGATGACGTCACCGCCGGAGGCGGTTAGTTCAATGGTCTCGGAGCCAACTTTGATTTCGCCAACCACCCGGTTACGGAGGCGGTTGCTCAGTTGTTCGTCGTGTTCCAGTCCCCAGTGATGAGGTTTGCCGACGGACTTCTCACCAGACCGCAGGATGAGTCCTGCCTTGCGTCCCGGTAGGGGCCTATCCGTGACGGTCCAGGTGGCTTCGGCCTTGGTGCCGTCCGGCATGTCGTATTCTTTGGTGAAGGTCGCTCCCTGAACATCGTGTCGGAAAACAGGCTCGCCATTGATTTGGACCTGGAAGCCGGATTCACGACCGTAGTCATAGGCGACTTGTTCGCGGAGCTTATCGGATTGGGGAAAGCTCAGGCGGGGGTTGAGTTTGCGAATAGTTATTGTGGTTCCGTGTACAGCCGGATCGCACGGTTCCTCGTGGATAGGTAGATCAACCTCCTCAATGTCTTTACCGGTCTGAAGAAGGAGTTCCTTTAAAATTGTTAGAGTGGTCTGAACACCTTGGGTACGAGTCACGATTTTCATGTCGTCACCGATTGTCAGTCCGGAAAACTTACCGATTCCCCGCCGACCCTTGACCTTGCGGTCCAAATTCGGAGTCCGCTCCCCTTTGCGGCTGAAACGGGGACTGGCAATTTTGAGGTATTCCTGCCGGACCTCCTGATTCTTCATTCCGTTGCCATCGTCCTCGATGACCACTGGTTCTTCCCTGAGAATGTCCGGGAGTGTGACCTTCACCACCAACGCCTCGGCGTCCCAAGCGTTATCCACCAGTTCCCGAAGGGCGCGCTCGCTGGAGGTATAGCTTTCTCCGAGGAGCGCGGAAAGGCGAGGATCGACGGAGAAGCGGGCGGTGGATTTCATGTTTGTGCGAGCGCTTGGATGAGTTCGAATTCGTTCTCGGTCAGAGGCATCACGGAGAGACGGGGACGCCGAAGGAGTGGTAGGTTGGCTAAAGCGGGAGTCGCCTTGATCACTTCCAAAGCGACGGGCGACGGCAACGATACCTTTGGCGTTTTCCGCGAGAAGAAGTTCCAGCGAAGTGACCCGTTTCAATGCCTCCCGCACTTGATCGCGATCACTCTCAGATGCGAGTGGGTGTGGCTCGCTATAGAAGGAAACAATTTGCTCGGGGCTGGTGTTGTCGATCAACACCTCGGAGTGAGTGGCGATGAGCAACTGTCCCTTTCGCTCGTGGCACAAGCGGCGGAGGATGTCGTAGAGACATCCAAGGGGGGGAACCCTCCATAGCCGTTACCGGTCGGTATGCCTTTCAGATATTGGCAGGTGATGTAAGGCGCGCCCGTATATGCTGGCTTGAGCAAGCGGTAACCAAAGACTTCGGAGACGATATTCGCAAGCCTTAGCCAGTCTTTCCCTTCGCCACTTCCAGCCACTTCGAGCAAGAGATTGCGGAGAATATCGCCCGCTTTTCCCTGGCCAATCAGCATGTCCTGATAGGGGCGGTCGTGCCGGGTTTCATTGACGCCGATACCCGAAAACGGCGGGACATAGATCACGCTGATTTCTTCACGTGCCCGGTCCAAATGCGGCAGATCTGCGGCCACTGGCTTCGCATGGATTTGCTCGGGACCGCTGTAGCGAAACTCGAAGCCGACCTTCCATTCGCTCCCGTCTTTGCTGCGTCCATGTAACGTGATCACCAAAGGCCGGGGCGCACCCTGCTTGCCTTCATCTTTACGGAGAGAGGCATGGGTATCCGTCCAAAGCTGATCCATGGACGGCAGCGGTAAAGCCGTGAATTCCTACCTGGTGATCGGCGCGCCGGGACGATCCTTAGCCTTCGATCCGCTTCCGGGGCCTTTCTTTTCCCACCACTTCTGCATGCCCAGATTCCAAACCATGTCAGCCTGCAACAAGGTCGATTTTCCGCTGTTGTTCGGACCCGCCAGCAGGGTGAGCGACTCCAGCGGAAACTCCTGCGTTTCAAATTGCTTGAAGTATTGGGTGGTGATTTTAGTGATCATAATGGTGTCCTCTTGGCTGGTGAGTGCTTCATACGCGACCTTCGGCTTTGATGACGGCGAGGAGGTCGGGGCTGTCGGCGGCGGAGGCGGCGGAGGCGGCGGAGGCGGTGGGACAAGAAGGTTGAAGGGTGAATTATGAAGGATGAAAAAGCCCCAGGCAAGTGGCCCCACTTCATCATTCTTCCGTCATACCTCATCCTTTCCTCCCACTCCAGCACGCAGGCGTCGATGAGGTCTTCGAGGAAGTTGGCGGGGGCATTCATCCGATCACCTCCCGGAGCTTCAGTGCCTCGCTCCAAAGCCACATGGCTTCGGGCGCGGCTTTGAGTTTGCCCAGCGCGGAATACGCAGTGTCGAACTTCGCATCCTTCAGGCTGGCGAGCTTGGTGTCGTCGTAGCGGAGCGCGGCGAAATTAGGCGGCGTTGCCGCACGCAGGGCGGTGGCGAGCAGGGCTGCTTTGGCGGCGGCGGTCTTCATCTCGTCGCGTCTGAACTTGGTCCCGACGAGGTGCGAGTCGAGCTGCTTGCGTCCGGCTTCGAGGAGTTCGCAGCGGCCATCTTTCGGAGCCACGGAGAAGCCCACCTGGGCGATGCGGTGCGCGGTGTCGAAACTGTCCTGCAACGCCTGCTCTGCCGTGAATTTTCCGCCACGATAACCATTCTCGGCGGCGAAGACCTGTTCGTAGGCGACGCGAACTGCGACCATGTCGCCAGCAGCATCGAACAGCTCTCCCACATCGAACACCTGCTTCATGAACTGCATCGTGTAGCGTTCGTTCAGCGGAATGCCAGTGGTGTTCGGGCCGAAAGCAGTGAGCTTGTCGCCAAGCAGTCCCTCGATGGTCGGAACGAGCAACGTGCCGTCGCCCTCCACGAAAGCCGTCCGCAACGGCACCGCCTCGACGACTGGATACACGTTGCGCTCATGCACCACGTCGAGCAGCACGAAGGGCGCGGGATTCTTCGCATCCAGCGGCGTGTAGGAAAATTTGAAATGCCGCCGTGCTGGCACGCGATGCTCCCCGCGGTCGTCTTCGGTCATTCCCGTGAAGGGCCGCGTCCGGCTCACCTCGGCGAGCAGGGCGTCGAGCTTCTCCGGTGGCTCATGGCAGAGAATATCGGCATCAATCGAGAGGCGGCGGATGTGCGGGAGGCGGAGCAGCAGGCTGGTGCCGCCTTTGAAAACGAAGTCCAGCCCGTGCGTCGCGAGCGCATCCAGCAGGGCGAAGGCGTGAATGGTCTTCTCTCAGCAACGTGGGATCGCAGCCGCCGAGTGCCGCCCGCTGGCGGGTCTGCCATTCGTCGGTAAAACAAAGGTCGTTGATCATCTTTTGGCTTCTGTTGAACCAACTAAAGCCGCCTATTTAAAAAAGGCGGAATTAGTTGGTTGGCATCTCCGAACAGCTCCTTTGCTGGCAGCTTCCGCTCGGCGGCGTAGCTCAGGAGCAAGGCCATGCGGATACGCCGCGTTCCGGCCAGATTCGCCAGCATCGTGTGAAACTCCGACAGCGCCATCAGCCGCAGGTCGCGCGCCTCAAAATACAGCTCCACCAGCAGCTTTTCGATGGGTGCCAGCGGTTCCTTCGACGGGCTTTTGCGGCTCTCACGGCGGACCACCACCGTGCGTTCGCGCACCGTGAATCGCTCCGCCTCTTTGCCCCGCGGATTCAGCCATGCGTCCCAGCCAGCGTCGCGCAGATGCTCATGGACGCTCTCCATCGCATCTGCCTCCACGTTCACGAAGGTCACGAAGCGGCTGAGCAGATGGTGCATCGCACCTTGCACTTGCCGGGTGGACCAGCAGGAGAAGGTGACGAGTGGGAACGCTTTTGCCAACGACTTGGCGAGCGGCTTCACGGGCGCGGTGTCGAGAGTGAACGGCACCGCCAGCGAGGAATACCAGCCGCGTCCGGCGTCATGGATGAAATACGTTGTCGTCAATTCGTGGAGGTAGCCTTTCAAGGTGGCGGGCAGCACCTTGCCCCCTGCCTTCACCAATTCCCTCCGAACATCTTCCATCGGGAAGTAAGGCCATCGTGCAAGGCGCGTGGTCAACACCTGACGGAGGATGGTTTTGCCATCAGACTTCATACCGCGCCCTCCTGTTTGATGACGGCGAGGAGGTCGGGGCTGTCGGCGGTGAGGCGGAGGAGGCGGTTGCGGATGGGGTGATTCTCACACGAAGCCACGAAGGCACGAAGGTTTTCAGAGGAGACTTCAGAAGAATTTTCACGCGGAGATGCGGAGATGCGGAGATTTTCAGAATCGGAAATAATCCCTTTTCCTTTTCCCCCTTCGTGCCTTCGTGTGAGATTCCTCTAGGATTTGGGCGACGTCGTCGTGAAAGAGCAGGTCCCGCTCCGCCATGTGCTCGCGGAAGTAACACTCCATCACGCAGGCGTCGATGAGGTGTTCGAGGAAGCTGGCGGAGGCGCTCATTTCGGCTGAACTCGGGCTTCTGAGCGCGCAACAATCACCTTGAATAAATTACCGTCGCGATCATCAATCAGGTCGATAGCCCGGTATGCTTTCAGGGAGCGCAAAATGCCGCTGCCGAGGCCACGATACGGAAGGATCTTGGTGGCAAAGGACGCCAAAATCGGGTTACGGATATTGGAATTGCCCGCTTTGATGTTTTCCACCGTGAGATTGTTCGGCAGATGGCCCGGGCTGATGATCTCAACCCGATTGGAGAAAATCAGAACCCGCACGGGAGCCGAGATGAAGTAATCGCGATGGATCAAGGCATTGGCCAAGAGTTCTTCCCATACGATTCGTGGCACTTCCGGTTTTCCAAGAGAGTTTACCGACTGGCCGTTCTGGGCAGTGCTGGTGTTTCCGATCAGGAATCGAATTCCCTGCTCGAATATATCGGTCAATTTACCAGTAAGGTCCCGGCTTTCGAGGTAGTGTTCATCGGTGATTTCGGTTCCTGGAAATGCTACCGCCTTGACGATAAAGACGGGAAGCTTGACTTCGGGACGTTTGGTGAAAATGAGGGCTCCGGCTAGATTGAGTGTTCCCTCCCTGGCTATGTTCATGTTTTCCAGCAATCGATCCAACGGGACGTTCTGCTGCTCAATGGTTTCACCGAGGTTGTCCTCAAGGTATTTGCCGAGAAAAAGCACGTCCACATCTGCCACCCCCATTCCATTCACGGGTGTCTCGTCCGCATGAACGATGCTAGCGGCTTGGAACATCCGTTGCAGTTCCTCACGGGAGGCATACTTCCGCTTATCTGCTCCGACCTTTAATAGAACAGATCCTTTTTTGTCCATGTAGGGCTTGCTGATTCCATCCGGGACCCTGACAACCATTACAAGCCCGTTCGGATGATTGATGTTTTGGCTGGAAACATTTACAGGCGGAATCACGCTTTCAGATGCGGCGTTCGAAATCAGGCTGTTTATCCGGTGAACATCATTCGGGGTTAGTCCAATCACCTCGTTGGTCTTGTCCGAAACGCCAATGACGATGATTCCCCCTCCCGAATTCGAAAACGCCACCAGCTCTTCCGCGAGGGAATCCTGATTGTGGACATTCTCTTTGAACTGGTGCCGGCTGTCTTCGCCCCGGCTGATTATTTCGATGAGGTCTGCGGTTTCCATAGGTTGTAAACTTCTTTGCGTCGATTGAACGCCTCCTCGCCGCCTTCCATGATGTTGATGATGGCATCCTGCACCGGGCGCGCGTCGATGCTACCGCTCTGAACGTGGACCAATTCGTCCTGATAGCGGCAGGCGTGGACCTGTTCCGCGTCGCCCAGCACGGGGAAGTTGGCATTATGCGTGGCGAAAATGAACTGGGTGAATGGCTTCATTTTCCGGATGAGTTTGATCACGTCGTCGTAGATCGTCTGGTTATCGAGGTCGTCTTCCGGTTGGTCGATGATGATGACGTCGTTCTGTCGCTGGCTGAGAACGTAGAGGATGAGCGCGGAGGCGCGCTGGCCCAGGGAGTGGTGTTTCAGTTCCTTGCTGCGGTAGCGGATGACAAAGCGGCTGGGCACCTGCCAGATGAGAAAATCGGCGAGGTTGCGGTGGAAGACCTCCGCGAAGACGTCCGGGGTGCTGCCTGCCTTGGTCTTGGCCTGGTCGAAGTCTTTGAAGAGCCCTCCAAAGTCGGCGTAATCCGTCATCACGGCGCGCAATGTCGCCTCGCGGATGTTGCTGCCCCGAAATAGCTGCTGCATGAAGTCGATGGCCGCTTCCTTGTCGCCCTTGAACTCTGCCCCGATCTGGAGCGCAGTGTGGTTGGCGTTCACACGGTCGAGTTCTTCCTTGATGGCGTTAAACTCGCGGAGCCAAAGCTCGTTGAGCTTGTCCAGTTCTTCGAGCAGGGAGTTGCGGATGGTGGCTTTTTGAGACTCCTGCTTGGTCAGGGCCTCAATCATCTGCTCAGCCTTCGTCTTGCGCTGTTGCTGCTGGAGGAAGTCGTCCGGCTGGATGGCCGTGCCACCCGCTTGCTTCAAGTCAGCGGCGAGTTGGCGCTCGATCTGGGCAAACTCCTCCTGAAGGCCCTGGCGCATCGCCTCAAATTCCGCCTGCTTCGCATCGAGACGACCCGCCGCGGCCGTGGCATCCTTCTCGACCTGCTTGAGTCTATCGATTTGGGCGATGATCTGTGCATACTCGGCGTAGTAGGCGGCGAAGAACGCGGCGTTTTGCGTCGAAGCGTGGGTCGGCGCGTTGCGTAGTTCGTCCTCGTTCTCGGCCAGGAAGGCGCTTAACCCGCTGAGGAAATTGGCCACCCGCTCGCGGATGCGCTTGAGCGCGGCGGAGTCCTGCTGGAATCCGACCCGCTTCTGGAGTTTGGGAGCGATGCCGTATTCCTCGAATTTCTTGAGGCGGAATTTCGCGTCGGCGAGCTGGGTCTCGTATTCGCGCTTCTGTTCGGCGGTGGTGCTGAGTTTCAGCAACCGGGCGACGGCATCGCGGACGCGCTGGCGCTGGGTCTCGATCTCGCCCCGGAGCGGACGGAGTTTTTCGCCGACGAGCTTCTCGACCAGATCGCTTTCAAAGCCATCGCCGGTGCTGGAGAGGTCTTTCTGGCCAAAGTAGATCGGCCGCCGCAAAACGGTCTCGCGAATCGAAACGCCCGGTTGCAGCTTGCCTCCCAAATAAACATTGGGCGACTCGCGGAAGATGCGGGAGAGGGTGAAATCCTGCCCATAGGTGTCACGAGCCACCAGCGTGATTTTCCCTCCGCTGCCGAGGGTGTGCCTGATCAGCTCGTCCTTGTATTTGATGTCGGTGGCCTTGTCGCCACGCGGGATGTCCAGCACGTAGCGGATCGCTTCAAGGATGGAGGACTTCCCGCTGCCACGGATGCCGATGAGCGTGTTGAGCTCCGGGGAAAAATGGAGCGTCTGGCCGTTGAGAATGCCCCCATCGAAATGGAGGCTGCGGATGTGCGAAGCGGTGCGTTTCGGCACGTCGGTGGCGACGCGGGAGGCGGGGTCGGCGAGGGCGAACTTGACGGCTTCAAAGGAAAGTTCGCCCAGCTTGAGAAAGCAGGGATCTCCTTTGCCGATCTGATCGATCGCTTTCGGGTCACTGCCTTCGAGTTCGGCGGGATACCAGTCTTTCAGCCACGCCTGCACTTTGGTGCGGCACGGCTTATCCCTGCCTGCGCCATCATGCGTGCGCACTTTCTGGAATCCCAGGGTGCGGCGGCGGAAGAGCTCGTTTCTTCCAAGTTCCTCGATCCGCCCACCGGCGAGTTCGGCCCACAGTCCGCTGTTCTGTTCGACGTGGGCGAAGACGAGAAAGAAATCCCGGTGGTATCCCTCCAGTCTTTTGATCGTTTCCAGCAGCGAGAGCGAGGACCGTCCGTTTTCCTGCTCGTATTGCGCCGGAATTTTACCTTCGAACGCTACGGTGAGGAAGGGGTTGATGTGATCCTGCCCACCATCCAGCCACGCATCGGAGAACACCACGAGCGTGTGAATTCCGTTGGTTCCGTCACCCACTGACAATTCAACACCTGGCAGGAGGGCGATGCCTTGCTTGTGGGCGGTCGAGCGGAGAGTTCTGAATTCATCAAAGTCGAACTTGTTGTGGTTGGTGATGACGCCGAGGCGGATGCCTGCCTTGTCCAGAGCGTCCACGTAGGCGCTGTCGTAAAGGTTGGGATCGTCGCCGTATTGGAACTCCCGGTCCGCGTTGGTATGGAGGTGAAAATCAGCACGCACCCATTCCGCCCCGTTGGGGAAAGAAGCGGGCTTGGAAGCGGCTTGACTCATGGTTGTAGGGTAAAACAAAGAAGCGGGGACGGCGACTCAAACCTTCCCCTCCTGTTTGATGACGGCGAGGAGGTCGGCGCTGTCGGCGGTGAGGCGGAGGAGGCGGTTGCGGATGGGGTGGCTGGGGGCGTTGAGGGTCTGGTGCAGGTGGGAGAGGAAGTCGCGCTGCTGCGCTTCGCTGGCCTCGGGGGCGTAGGCGGCGAGGTGGGGCGCAAGGGTGTCGTGAAAGAGCAGGTCCCGCTCCGCCATGTGCTCGCGGAAGTAACACTCCATCACGCAGGCGTCGATGAGGTCTTCAAGGAAGCTGGCGGGGGCGTCTTCGCCGATGCGCTTGGCGAATTGGACGAGTTGGACGAGTTTCTCAAACAGCGCGGCTTGCCCTGCGGTCGGCTTCTTCACGGGGATTTTGTCCACGAAGATTTTGCGGACTTCATAGGTGTTGCCCATCAGCTCGGGAAAGTTGTCGCGGAAGCAGCAACGGAAGATGTGAGAGTTCAGGAATGCCGTGAGATATGGCAAGGACTGCGTCTCAGACGTGATGATGAAGCCTTTGTCGTTGGTGTAGAATCCCCCATCGACATCAAACAGAAACGGCAGAAGCGTTGTCATGTTCGGATACATGATCTTTCGCGCTTTGAAGAGCTTCAGATACTCATCCGCCGGGTTGTTATCCAACTCCAGCCAATGATGTTGCCCGGGATAGGCTTTTGCCGGGCCTTGTGACTTACGTTCCCGTCCATACTTGCACTGTCCGCGAGCCTTGAGCGGCTTTTCGAATTGTTTAAGGTGCTCGAACACCGCCGGGTAGCGCTCTTCGATATATTCGTGGGCACCAAACTTGATGATGAGCTGATAGGAGTCATTCCAGTTAGCTTGGTAACGCCCAATGTCCCGCCCGCGCAGAAGCCTGTCGATGAGTTCCTCTGAAGCAGGGTCTTCGGCGATGAGCGCGTCGCGCTGCTCGGCAGTGAGGTAGAAGGCTTCGTTAAAGCCGGTCTTGATGCCGTAGTTGATCTGAATATCCCACTGTCCTAACGGGGTGCCTTGAACCTCAACAAGGTCTTTGATGCGCTGGCGTTCGGCGGACAGCACGACCCACGCATCCGCGCTAAGTTTTTTCTGCGGGACGGCATTTTCAGCAAAGTAGCTGCCGGGATCATTGATCGCAGCGCGGTCATCCGTGGCGTAGCAGGACATGACTGTGCCATCGGGCTTCTCGGAGACGAAGCGGGTGATGCACGTGTAGGTGGTAGCGGCTCCGAAGTTTTGAGCCATGCCAAAGTCGAAAACGGCCTCGGTGTTGACCTGGGTTGCGAGAAAGGCACGGAGGCGTTCACCGTAGCCTGCACGCATCCACTTGTTTGAAGTGATGAAAGTCAGGTTGCCACCTTTGCGAAGCAGACTGGCTCCACGCTCGTAGAAGAAGCAGTAAACGTCTCCCCGTGCGGCGTAAGTGGTGAACTGTTCCTGCCATTTGGCTTGAATCGGCGTTCCCGCAAATCGCTCGACGGAAATGTAAGGCGGATTGCCGATGATGATGTCGAAACCTTCCGTGAGCGTGCGCCCAAACATCCAATGCGGATCGAAGAAGTCGGCGGAGGATTGCGGATCGAAAGGATCCCATTCGGCGACGTGTTTGGACTTCGCCGGGGACATGAGGCTTTCGGCTAGGAGCTTGGCGAGGTCTTGGCGGAGGGTTTTGACTTTGCGCTGGTTGGCCAGTTTCTTCGTGCGGTTCTGCTCGGAGAAGTGGCTGTGGTAGAGGGATTCGATTTCCTTTTCGATGAGGCCGACGCGGGGATCGACGAGCAGGGATTGGGTCATCTCTGGCAGGCCGATGAGGGTATCGGCGGCGACGAACTTGGTTTCCAGATTGGGTAGCGGGCGGATGCCGTGGTTGTCCTTTTTGTTGCGGTTGGTCGTTTGGTCGCAGACGAGCGAAATAAAGAAACGAAGTTTCGTGATCTGGATGGCGATGGGCTGGATGTCCACGCCGTAGAGGCAGTTTTCGATGAGGTAGAGCTTGCGGCCGTAGTCGTCGGGGTTGTCGGCGAAGGCGGCTTCGAGCTGCTCGCGCATGGGGGCGGAGTCGAGCTTGGCGAGTTGGGTCTGCTTCCAGCGGTCGTTGTCGGGATCGAGCTTGCCGAGGATAGTGACGAGCTTGTGGAGGACGCCCATGGGGAAGGCGCCGGAGCCGCAGGCGGGGTCGAGGACTTTGACCTCATCAATGGCGGCGATGAGGGTGGCGACTTCGTCGGGGGTGAAGGCGTGGTCCCGCTCGGTGTAGGCGAAGAGGAGGTCGAGCCCGGCGCGGGCGTCGGGTTCCTTCATGCGGGCCTTTTCCACGAGGGCGCGGGTGAGATGGGCCTTGAGGGATTCGTCCACCATGTAGTCCACGATGGGGCGCGGGGTGTAGAAGGAGCCGGTCTGTTTGCGGGCGGTGGTCTTGGTTTCCTCGTTGTAGGAGGCGAGGAGGTTTTCGAAGACTTTGCCGAGGAGTTCGGGATCGAGGGCGATTTCCTGATCGATGGGGGTGTTCTCGACGATGGTGAATTTGTAGCGGTTCAGGATGTGGATGAGGCCGGACACCTTTTCTTTTCTGCGCTTGGTGTCATTGAACGGGAGGGAGAGGTCCACTTCTCTTTCAGGCCCAAAGAATACATCATTGGGGACAACAGGGCGTTTCTTGGCGGTGCGTGAAAAGCCGTCGAGGTAGAATGTCTTCTCTTTGTCCTCGTCCCGCTTGTCCAAACACTCGAACAAACCGCCGTTAAGGAATGGAATGTCCTCGAAAAGGGCGAGCGCATCATCAGGACCCATCTCGAAGAGGCTTTCGTAGCGAAAGTAGTTGTTCAGGTCGTGATTCGTTTTGTTTTTTAGAAAGCCTTCATCGAACGCGAATTTTCGGTAAGGCTTTCCACTACCGTCTTTGCCCATGCGCTGATTGAGCGTGGCGAAGAAGAGGTTTTGCAGGATGGCCTGGTAGTAGGTGGAGCTGGTCTCGCTCTCGGGGTCGAAGCCTTTGAGGAGCTTTTCGAGATCGGCGGGGAGGAAGAGTTTTTCCGGGATGAGGCCCTTTTCCTTGAGAAACCAGCAGAAGATGAGGCGGGTGAGCAGGCGAATGAGGCCGGTGGCGCGGCGTTTTTCGTCGTCGGGCTCGAGGTCGGCGGGGAACTCGACCTGCGGGAGCGCCCAGAAATACCAGTTGGCGAGTTCCTTGTAGAAGCGCTTGTTGAGCAACTCGATGTTGAAAATCTGTTCCCAGGCGGCGTGGAGTGTATCGAAGTCGCCTATGGGAAGCTTCTTCGGGTGGATCAGGTTGTCGATGGCGAAGGAGTCGAGGATGTCGAGGTGGCCTCGATGGGGCTCGGCGAGCGAGATGTCGCGGATGAGGGTGACCTTTTCGAGAACGTCCTTGTCCGCTTGATTCTTGTTCTGCCGACGGTTGATGACAGCGATGGAGAGATCCGCTGCCCCGGTGGAATCCGCATGGAGAATAAAGACCATGACTGGCATGGGGAAGACCCGGTTGATCTGGCGGGCGATGGCGGAGAGCTTGCCACGGGCATATTCACCGTTCACCGCCTGCTTGCCGTTTAGCTCGATGGAGAAGAACAGATAAGATCGGAGCAGGCCGGTTCTAAGCGTGGTGTCGTTGCAACGACTGGAGGTGGAGGCGAGTTCCTCATCGGTGAGCTGGAAGAGGATGTCGGCGGAGGTCCAGTCTGTGAAGAGAGCTTTTCTCTTATCGAACTTTGCGGTGTCGCCCTGGGATGCGATGAGATCGAGAAATGCTTGGGGCTTCGAGCCTTCGAGGTCGAGCGTGCGATCACTCTGATAGCCCAAGGTGCCGAGCAGGGCCGTCGCAGCATCCCGGAGCGGGGTTGCTGTGAAAACCTGGAGAGCGGACTGAATGGATTCGCGGAGGTCGGGCATTGCGGGGGTATAAGCTGAAATGGAAACGAGTAGAAGTCAGGGCTGATTCTGGGAGAGCCAGGCGCGGCCCTTTGCGGTGAGTCGGTATTTTTGGAGGCGGCTGTTGGGTTTGTCGGGGAGGGTCATTTCGAGAAGACCGGCTGCTAGGGCTGGCAGTATGTATGAAATTCGCATGTGATCGTCATCACGAAGTCCGAGCGCATCCTGAAGGTCACGGCGAGATTGCTCGCTCGAAACCACGTTGAGGAGCTTCTCGACTTCCGGGGTGACTTCCGGGGTGACTTCCGGGGTGACTTCCGGGGTGACTTCCGGGGTGACTTGGGGTGTGACTTCGGGGGCGGAAATTGCTTTTAGGTATTCCGAGGAGAACGGAAATTCAAGCCAGAGATCGTGCCCTGTGATTCGAAGTTGTGGCTCAGGAGTTCCCGCGCTGTGGCAGGCTTCGAAGATGCGCTGGATTCCGCGCCCCCATGCTTCGATCTCACCGGAGCGGAAGAAGGCATTGGCGATGGTCGGATTGTAGGGCGCGGAGGAATGTTCGCCGAGCAGGGTTTCCAAGGTCCAGCCCTCCGGCATGACGATGGGGTTCCAGATTTTCAGTTTGTCCTCATAGACGCGGATCTGCACGGGAGACGGCATGGCGTAGTCCCGGTGCACGAGGGCATTGAGGATTGCCTCGCGGAGCGCGGCATTAGGAACCGGGTAGCACTCGATACGCTGGATGCCCTGATAGGTGATGGCGGCTTTGAGATACTTGGTGCGGACCAGGTCGATGGTGTTGGCTACTTGGGAGAATAAATTTCCATGCAGGGTATCGTGGTAAGCGAGATCGGTCTCTGAGCGGAAAAATCCGATTTTCACAAAGGCTCCGGTGACGAATTTTTCGGGATCTTCGTGGAAAAGAAGAACGGCGGCTCGCTTGAGGTAGACGCCTTCGGTGAGCTTGAGTTTCTCGATCAAGTCGGCATCGGAAGCCGCGAGGTCGGCGGCTTCAAGCCGACCACTGGTGGCGGCAAGGTCGCGGAACCGGCGTACGGCGGCTGCCGACAGGTCATCGGTTTTCACCCCGGGCATGGGCACGCCGTCCCAGGTGCGGCCCTGCCTGCCGAGTAGGAACCGGTCGAGCGCCGCTCCTTTGAGTTCCTGCATCGTGCTGCCGCTGCGCATGAAATAATGACCACGATAGCTGATCGGGTTCGGATAGGGTTCGACCGTGATTTCCAGGAATTCCCCCCCGCTTTCCTGCCGCAAATCCACCTCAACGAGAATCCCCAAAACGTCGCGGATTTTGTTAGGAAGATCCTCCAAAAGCTTCGCGGCATTCGGGAGGCCGACGATCTCGCCCTTGTCGTTTTTGCCAATCTGGAGAATGCCGCCCGAGGCATTGGCGAAGCCGCAGATCCCGCGCAGGAACTCGTCCCGCCAGACCGCTTTCCGTTCGAGCTGCTGGTGTTCCTTCATGGGTTGTTTTCCATGACGACAAGCCAGGTGACGAGCTCCAAGTCGTCGGATGAAGTGGGGGTTTCAGAGGCCATGGGCAGGAGGCCATCGCGACCCGAGAGCAACGAGGTGGTGGCACGGCGGGCAAAGGTGCGCTTGATGGATTCCATGGCGGAATCCAGCAGCTTGGTTTCATGGCTCATGTCGGAACCGTTGGCATTCCGGGCATCGAAGGAATCGCAGAGATCAGTGAAGGCGCTGGTGTGGCCAGCGGCAAGGGCGCGGAAGAGGTCCAGCGCCTGCTTGGGCTGCATGAAGGTGAGACGGACGTTGCCGTCATCCAGCACGTAAACCAGATAATAGGGTGCGAGCGGGTTGACCTCAGTGGGCCGCTTGTTGTCGCGCTGGCGCAGGCAGAAGATGATTCCAGGCTGGGACACGCGCCAAGCAGGATCGGGTGGAACGACGGCGAAAAGGCCAAGTTCGGCGGTTTCCAATAGCTCGCGGTTGTTTTCGAGGAAACGGAGCAGATCGAGGCGGAAATCGGTCAGGGAGAAGTCGGCGAGGGAGATGCCTTCCGGGTCTTCTTCATCGAAGTCCACCACGCCATTCTGGAGATCCTTGAGCTGCTTGTTCCTGTAGTGCAGGTCCGCCTTGATCAGGTCCTCAATCTGGTCGGAAGCCAGCAGGTTGTCTTCGCCGGAGGCGGTGAGATCGACAAGAGCCATGCGGTCTTCCACCCGATTCTTGACGTTGAGGTAGGCGTCGAGGTCCTTGGTGGGCCAGAAGTTGACGAGCGAGACGGATTTGTTGCGGGAACCGATTCGGTCGATGCGGCCGAAGCGCTGGATGATGCGAACGGGGTTCCAGTGGATGTCATAGTTGATGAGCAGATCGCAGTCCTGAAGGTTCTGACCTTCCGAGATGCAATCGGTGGCGATGAGCAGGTCGATCTCCTCGTCTTGTGGAAGTTCCGGCTGGCGGTCGCGCTTCTTCGAGAGGGGCGAAAAATTCGTAAGAATGTGTTCCAGATCCGTCTTGCCGAGCGAGGTCCGGTATTGGCCCCCGCCGCAGACGAGTGCGGTGTGGAGGCCGAGTGACTCCTGAGACCATTCGGCGAGGTTCTCGTGAAGGTAGCGGGCAGTGTCGGCGAAGGCGGTAAAGAGGAGGATCTTCCGCACGGGTTTGCCGTCCTTGTTTTCGGCGGGATTCTCAACCTTGGCGGCGATGAGTTCCCGGACACGGGCCAACTTGGCATCGCGGGCGGGAACGACCGGGCGGGAGTGGTCCAGCAAGTTCTGGAGCTGCGCCCGGTCCTGGCGGACGGCAAGGAGCCACTCGGGAAGATCGAGATGGGCGAGGTTGATCTTGTGTTTGCCGCCGATTTCAAGGTCTTCGGGATCGAGGTCGAGGTCATCAAAGTCATCCTCGGACAGGTTGGCGAAATCGAGCGTGGGATTGGAATCCCGCTTGCTTTCGAAGGCCTGAATCTTGACTTCCAGCTTGTCGATTTTCTCGACAGTCCGTTGGAGGGTAAGGCGGAAGGAATCGATGGAACTTTCCAGGCGTTTCAGGAAATTGATCTTCATCATGCAGATGAGGATTCGCTCGCGGCCTTCTTGGTTGAAGTTGCCGATTTTCGCCGCGTATTTTGCAAGAACCTCGGGAGGGAGGTTCTCTTTCAACTTGGTGCTAGGGTGGTAGAGGCTGAGTTTCAGCTCGCTGATTTTCTTGTCGAGTTCCTCGAAAGAAATGAAGGCGTCGAGGAGGTCGATGAGCGGATACTCTGCAGCGGGTTTCTCGCGCTTTGGGAAGCCGCCGAGGCGCTCCATTTCCTGGGAGTAGTAGCGCTTGATCTGGGAGCGGGAGCGGGCGATGGAGAGGCCATCGAGGAGCTTGAAGAAATCGCTGCCGAGTTCGTGGATGAGATCGCGGGCCTTGCGCTCCTCGGCGGGCTTTTTCGTCCAGTTCGTGAATTTCGCCTGAGCCTTGCGGGTGGTATCCTTGATGCTGGGGATACCGAGCTTTTCTTTGAAGGCGCCATCGTGCTCCCCGCTCGTGTCGCGAGCCACATCCCCGCCGGCGATGAAGGAGATTTGATTCCGAAGATCGGCGATCTGATTGTTGACCGGGGTGGCCGACAGCAGGAGGACTTTGGTTTTCTGGCCAGACTGAATAACATCCTCCAGGAGGCGCTCGTAACGGGTCCGCCGGGGTGTGCCGTCCTCTCTGGGCTTGCCGACCGCGTTGTTGCGGAAGTTGTGCGACTCGTCGATCACGATGAGGCTGTAGTTGTCCCAATTGAAGTTCGCGAGGTCGTAATCGCCGGTGAGTCCCGAGGTCCGGGACAGATCGGTGTGGGAAAGAACGTCGAAACCGAAGCCATCCTCCAACAGTGGATTGAGGCGGCTGTTGGATTTGAAAACAGTCCAGTTCGGCCTGAGCTTTTTCGGGCAGAGAACCAGCACACGTTCGTTGCGCAGCTCGAAGTATTTGATGACGGCGAGAGCCTCGAAGGTCTTTCCCAATCCCACGCTGTCGGCTAGGATGCAGCCGTTGAATTCCAACAGCTTGTTGATCACGCCCTTCGCGCCGTCGCGCTGGAAGGAATAGAGCATCTTCCAGACCTGCGATTCGAGCAGTGTGGTGCGCTTGAGCGCTTCATCGACGTCCTTGTTGCCTTCGAGCTCGTCGCGGAAGAGATGAAAGAGGGTGAGGAAGTAAATGAACTGCGGTGAGTTCGGTGCAGCAAGGCGTTTGAGATAGGTGAGGACTTCTTCCCTGACATCCTTGGTGAGCGCGTCGTCCTTCCAAACCTCCTCGAACCAGGCCTTGAGGTCGTCCCGGTCCCGGTTTGAATCGACGACAAGATTCAGTTCGACGTTGCTGTTAGCCCCCAGGCCAAGGCCGGGGACGGTAAAGTTCGAGCTGCCGAGGATCGCGCTGGATGCGTTGCCATTCTCGATGTGGTAGGCCTTGCCGTGGAGGAAATTCGATTGGCGGATCGAGCGGATTTCGACCATGCGCTCGATCCACTCAACACAAGCCTTGGCTGCCGGTCGCTGGGTGAGGGTCTTGGCGATGGTGATTCCGTGTTCGGTAAGCTTGAAATTGGCCTTCCCCTTGTCGCCGCGATCAATCCCCGTGACGAACGATGGCTCACCGAAAAGAAACCGGAGTTTGGCCGCACCTTCGAGCTTTGTTGCCAGCGCCTCGTAGGCGTGGACCGTGAAATAGGCGGAAACAAAGGAGAGATTGCTACCCGGCTGGATCTCGGATTTCAAAAAATCCCCTACTGTGCCCCGGTGGGATCGGTTGTCCCGCAATGAAGAATTCGACTGGGGTCCGGTGGATGGCATGAAATTAGGAGACTTTGGGTGCGGGAGTTACTTTTGAATTCCGAAATAAGAAAATCCCAAGGACCCCTAGCTGGAAAGAAGAAAGAAGACAAAGAAGACACCCAAAATTCAGTAAATCTGTCGATATGTGTCGCCAATCCAAGAATTATCCCCTCGCTCTCGAAGGGGAGGGGGAAATCCCCCGGTGGGGGGGGGCGGGAAGAGAGAACGGGAGTGAGCTGGACGGCAACTCAGCGGGGTGTGAGCCGGCAGCCCCGTGGATTCATTATCTTAGACTCCATGTTTCAGCTAATTGGCCGGTCATCGTTTCCAGCATGATGCGGTAGTCCGCAGCAAGCTGCCGCATTCCAAGCCATCCCCCACCTCACAAACTCCCCACCATCGCCTCCACCACCGCCTCCACCCCCACCCCCTCGATCGCCATCCCTCCCGTCTTCGGACACCCCTCCGGCTGCACCACCGCCACCTTCCCCTCAAAAATCGGCCCCGTCCGCACCGGATTGGTCGGCCCAAAAATCCCCACCACCGGCACCCCCAGCGCGTTGGCAATGTGCATCCCTCCCGTGTCATTGCACACCAACACCGCACAGCGCGTCAGCGCTTTCGCAAAATCCACCAAATCCGTCTTCCCCGCCACATCCTCCACATGCTCCCCCATCCCCTCCGCCACCTGCGCCGTGATCTCCCCGTCCTTCGCCGTCCCAAACAGCTTGATCCTCACTTCCGGCCACCGCTCGTGCGCCTGCTCGATCAACTCCCGCCACCTCCCCACCGGCCAGCGTTTCGACGGATCATTCTCCGTCCCGCAAATCAGCCCCACCACCTTGCTCCCGCAATCCTCCGCCACCCCCGCCAACCGAATCGGCGTCAAATCAAGCGCCTCCTCCAGCCCGAAGCTCCGCATCATCCGCTCCCACACCCGCATCTGATGCACCTCCGCCTCATCCACCTCCCCCGGCACCTTCCAGGAATCCGTCAGCAGCGGCCGCGCCTTCCCCGCGCGCAACATCCCCATCCGCTGACCGCAACCCGTTTGCCACGCCTCCAGATCCCCACGAAACGAATTGGTGAACAGCAAATAACAATCCCGCCGCTCCGCACGGAACTGCTTGAAGTGCCCATAGTAGCCCTTCGCCTCCTTCTTCGGCAGCGGCCGAAACACAGCACCCACTCCAAGCATCTCCAAGAACGGCCCGAAGTGTGCCTGCCCGACCAGATTGATCTCCACATCCGGCCGCGCCTTCGCAATCGCCCGGATGATCGGCAGCGCCATGATCACATCCCCCAACCAATTCGGCAGGCGAATCCACAACCGCCCTCCCTCCCGCTCCCCACCCACCCCGGTCGCAAAATCCATCACCTCCCCCGGACCCGCCCCGCGCATCCGATCCACCATTCTCACTAGCCAACCCACCGCCATGACGCAGAACGATCCCTCAATCTTCCTCCGGACTCGAGTTCAGGGAGGCCCGCAACTCCTCCGGATCCACCCGCGCCGTGCCGATCTTCGACACCACGATCCCCGCCGCATGATTCGCCAGCCGCGCCGCCTCCACCGCTGACGCTCCCGCCGCCAGCGCCGCGGTGAGCGTCGCAATCACGGTGTCCCCCGCCCCAGACACATCAAACACCTCCCGCGCCTCCGTCGAAAGCGTCCGCTCCACGATGCCTCTCCGGCAAATCGCCATCCCATCCGCCCCCAGCGTGATGATCAGCAACTCCGGCGCGTGCCGTTCAAAAATCAACCGGCAGACCTCAGCCAACGGATACTCCTCCCCGTGATCCGGCTCCGGCAGTCCCGCCAACTCCAACGCCTCGTGCCGGTTCGGCGTGATCAACCCCACTCCGTGAAAGTCCAAGTGCCGCGACGGCTTCGGATCCAACGACACGACCTTCCCGTGCTTCTGTGCATGCGCCAACAACTCGCTGAACAACCCCTGCGAGATCACCCCCTTCGCGTAGTCCGAAAAAATCACCGCATCGCATTCCTCAATCGCCGCCAACAACTCCGGGCTCGACTCCAGCGTGTAGGCCGACGCCGCCCCTTCATAGTCGATCCGGCAAAGCTGCTGCATCCGCGCCAACACCCGCGTCTTCAGAATTGTCGGCCGCTTCGCATCGGCCAAACAAAGCGCCGCGTCCACCCCCGCCCCCTGCAACAACTCCACCAAGCGCTCCCCCGCCGCATCCGCTCCGATCGCCCCCGCCACCCGCACGGAAACACCGAGCGATGCCAGGTTCAGCGCCACGTTGGCCCCGCCCCCCGCCGTGTGCGTCTCCCGCTGACAGTGCACCACCGGCACCGGCGCCTCCGGCGAAATGCGCTGCACATCCCCCCAGATGTAATGATCAAACATCAGATCCCCCACCACGAGAACACGCAGCGAACTGAAGGCCTCAAGAATCTCGGTCGATCTCATGGCAGGCGTTCTGGCCAGGTGGTGGCATCGATGGCTTCCAGCCATTGGTGGAGAATCAACGTGTGCACTTCCTGAATACGGGCCGTGTTCTCGCTCGGCACCACGATCTCGTGAGCACACCTCCCCCTCGCGCTCCCGCCCGATTTCCCCGCCACCAGCACCGTGACCACCCCCCGCTCCGCCGCCGCTTCAAAGGCCGCAATCACATTCGCGCTGTTCCCACTCGTCGTGAACCCCACCAACACATCCCCCGCCTTCCCCAACGCCTCCACTCCCCGCGAAAAGACCTTCTCATACCCGTAGTCGTTGCAGATACACGTGATCGCCGTCGGATCGGCGTTCAAACAAACCGCAGGCAAAGCCCGCCGCTCCACCGAATACCTACCCACCAACTCCTCCGCCAAATGCAGCGCGTCCGCCGCACTCCCCCCATTCCCGCAGGTCAGCAATTTGCCCCCCGCCAACAACGCCTGCACAATCACCTCCCCCGCCGCCTCCACCGCCGCCCCGAGTTCCGCGGATGCGGTGAGCACCGCCTGCAGTTCATCAATCGAGGACTGAAATGTGGGATTCGACATGGCTTCAGATTCCGGGGGTGTGTCCCAATCGATGATCCGGGACGAGATGGTTCTTCACGTAATCCGTGACCGCTTCATCCAAGGTGTGCATCGGCCCCTCCCACCCCGTCCCCGCCAACCGCGTCACGTCGGCACAGGTGTGATACTGATACTTCCCGCGCAACACCTCCGGCATGTCGATGAACTTGATGTCCACCGGAATCCCCAGCGCATGAAAAATTGGCGTCACCAATTCGATCCACGTCGAGGCCCTCCCCGTCCCGATGTTGAAAATCCCCGCCGCCTGCGGATGCGCCGCCAGATGCAAAGTCATCGCCACCGCATCCTTCACATAAACGAAATCCCGCTCCTGCTCCCCGTCCTCGTATTCCGGCCGGTGACTCCGGAACAACTCCACCGTCCCCTGATCCCGGATCTGCGCATAGGCCTTGTGCACCACACTCCGCATCTCCCCCTTGTGGTCCTCGTTCGGACCAAAGACATTGAAATACTTCAACCCCACGATCCGATCCAACCAACCCCGCCGCTTGGCATGCAGATCGAAGAGGTGCTTCGAGTAACCATACATGTTCAAGGGCCGGTAAGCCTCCAACTGATCCGCCCCATCCGCCATCCCCGCCTCGCCTTCCCCATAGGTCGCCGCCGAGGACGCATAGACAAAACGCCGCCCTCCTGCCAAGGCCCACTCCGCCAACTTCCTGGTGTAGCGGTAGTTGTTCTCCATCAAATACCCCGCGTCCTTCTCCGTCGTCGCCGAACAGGCCCCGAGATGAAAAATCCACTTCACCTCCTCCAGCGCCCCACCCTCCAACTCCTCCATCACCTGCGCCGCGTCCAGATAGTCATCATAACGCAACGGCACCAGATTCCGCCACTTCTCATCCATCCCCAGCACATCGCTCAACACCAGGTTCTCAAACCCCCGGCGGTTCAACTCCCAGACCAACGCGCTCCCAATGAATCCGGCCGCTCCGGTGATGAAAATTTTGTCGGCGACGTTCATTCAGGCTGCAGGCGGATTACGTGCGAAAGCGCTTGATCAGGGAAGTGGTGGAGTGTCCTTGCACGAACGGAAGAATCCTGATCTCCGCCCCACAGGCAAGCAACTCCGTTTTTTCCGAGCTCTCCAGCGAGTCGATGGTGTAGTCCCCCGCCTTCGTATAGGCATCCGGCCGGATCGCCCGAATCTCCTCCGCCAGCGTCGGACCACGAAAAACAAACACCGCATCCACACAACGCAGACTCGCCAGCGCATAGGCCCGGTCCTCCTCGCTGTTCAGCGGCCGGTCCTCCCCCTTCAGCTCCCGCACCGAGGCATCACTGTTCACCGCCACCACCAACAGATCCCCCACGCCCGCCGACTCCTGCAGATAGGAAAGATGACCGCGGTGCAGCAAATCAAAGCACCCGTTCGTCAGCACAACCGTCTTCCCCTCCCGCGCCGCCGCCGCCCGATACTCCACCATCCCCTCCAGGGACAAAATGCGCGAAGCAGGATCAGGTGAACTCATGGGGACGGAAACAAATGGTGCATCGCGGAAAGCAGATCGTCAAACACCGGAAACCGCTCCGATAGCCCCAACTCACCCAACTCCCGCCGCAAATCATCCAATCCCGTCGCCACCCCCACCCCCCGGATCCCCGCCGCCGCCGCCGTCGCCAGATCACTCCCCCGATCCCCCACCTGGCAGATCTCCTCACTGCTCCACCCGAATTCCGCCATCACCTCCTCCGCGAACTCCGGCGAAGGCTTCCGGTAAACTGACCGCTCCCCCGGCGCCTCCGGCGCAATGCAAACCCTCCGAAACGGCTCCGGCCCCAAGCCCAACAGCTCCACCATCCGCTCAGTGCACGCCTCCGCCGCCGGCAACCCGAACATCCCCCGCCCCACCCCCGATTGGTTCGTGTGCAAAAAGAGCGCCGCCCCCGTATCCCGCGCCAACCTCAACGCCTCCCCCACCCCCGGCAACAAACGCACCTCGGCCGGCTCATGCAGATACGGCACATGCTCAATGAGCGTCCCGTCACGATCCAGAATGAGGGCTTTGGGCTTCATGGGCAATCGGACTACCGGATCGGTGCACCTCGCGCCTCTCCCGCTGCCCGAACCCTAGCAGCCTGTCGAAAGAGACGGGAATGAAAAACGGCGAGTCATTTTGGGCGCTGGCAAGGCGTGGGGAGAGAGACGATCGGAA
>Ga0209284_10001474_pt1 | contig 36212 bp, 20 predicted proteins | sample FRY03_FD_187211 | JGI IMG/M metagenome (GOLD analysis project Ga0209284, IMG submission 187211) | Freshwater microbial communities from Lake Fryxell liftoff mats and glacier meltwater in Antarctica - FRY-03 (SPAdes) (version 2) | ecosystem: Environmental > Aquatic > Freshwater > Ice > Glacier... | reverse complement strand
CACAGTTTGACGGCAACTCAGCTGGCAGGCTCCAGCACAATGCCACTCGATTTGACAAAGTAGGCGTCACTCTCCGAGTGACGCAGGCCGCAAAACGCGGCCGTTTGCATTCATCACTCGAAGAGTAATGGCTACCATAATCGCAAATCGATTGCCATTGGGCTCCAGCGTTCACACTTCACGCTGAACTAACGGCCGTAAGGTCCTGAAGCAACCGCTGATGTCCCGGAAAAACCTTGGCGCACGCATTCACGAGCCACCTCTACAGCACGCACGATCTCTTCCGCACTGACGTCCAGATGAGTCACCGCGCGGATTCGCTGGCCGCCCATCGGACCGATCAGGACGCCCTGCTCTTTCATGGCCGAACAAAACTGCGCGGCGGATCCAAGCTTCGCGTCGATTTCAAAAAAGACGAGGTTCGATTCCACCAGCGCCGCATCGCAGCGAATTCCATCCGTCGTCGCCAGCCCTTCAGCCAACAGCTTTGCGTGATCGTGGTCTTCCTGCAGACGACTCACATTATTCTCCAGCGCATACACCGCCGCTGCTGCGACGATCCCGGCCTGGCGCAACGATCCGCCAAACAGTTTGCGAACTCGACGTGCTCGAAAAATCTCGTCCTTGTCACCAATCAGCATTGAACCCATTGGGCAACCGAGCCCTTTGGAGAAGCAGATCGAAATCGTGTCAAAGCATTTCCCAAGATCCGCGGCTGAATATCCTCCAGCCGTGACAGCGTTAAAAACACGTGCCCCATCCAGATGCCGTTTCAGACCATTCGCAGTCGCCCATTCTGAAACTCGCTGCAGCTGCTGCAGCGGATAGACTCGTCCGCCGCCGATGTTGGTTGTGTTTTCAAGACACACCAGCCGTGTTCTGGGAAAGTGCTGATCGTTCCCGCGGATTTTTCCTTCAAGCTGCGGAACGTCCAGAAATCCGCCATCGGCTGCAATCGTGCGAACCGTCACGCCGCTGAGAGCCGCGGGTGCTCCGCCTTCGAAGAGCGAAATATGCCCGGTTTCATTGATGAGCAGTTCGTCGCCAGGAATACAGTGAACTCGTACTCCCATCTGATTGCTTTGCGTTCCCGAGCACGCAAAAACTGCAGCCTCGCGGCCGAACAAATCGGCTACCACTTTTTCCAGCCGATTCACCGTAGGGTCTTCGCCCAGCATGTCGTCACCGACTTCCGCCGAAGCCATCGCCTGCCTCATCGCCAAGGACGGGCGAGTCACAGTGTCGCTGCGAAGATCAATCAGTTTCACGGGCCGGCTTTCAAAGAACGGGAATGGACACTAAAAAACAGGCAAATATGAGCTGCGGACTGTACTTCGGCCGGTTGATGGCTTCAATCAGGTGCAATCCATTCGCTCCTTGACTCCGATGACGAGAATCCTGCTGACTGTTGCCTCCGCGATTCGCCGACGGTGCATCAGAATTCTCGTTGGCGGAGCGACTTGGCTCCCTTTCATTTCCCATCGCTTACGACTCCATCATGCCTTCACTCTCGATAACGACCATCGACTGCCGCCAGGGCGACGCCACGCAACTCTTTCGAGAACTGCGTGACAAACTTAGTCCCCGCGGCGACGTCGTTTCAGAGGCCGGTCGCCAGCGAACCATTGAACTCTTCGGCGAAGCGCTCAGTCCTCGTGAAGTAGTATGCCGCATTTGTGCGGATGTCCGTGAGCGGGGAATGGACGCTGTTCTGCATTACACGTCCAAGCTCGATCGACGTGATCTGACACCGGCAACCGTCCGAGTGACTCAGGCGGAACTGGATGCAGCCTCAGAAAAAGTATCACCCGAGTTTCTAAACACGATTGGACAGATCCGCCAGAACGTCGCCGAATTTCAGCGAGCGATCCTCCCAAAGGATGCTCGTGTGGTCCGCAGGATCGGCGCCGAGATTGTCGAACTCCGGCAGCGTTACCTGCCGATGAAGCGAGTTGGCATTTGTGTGCCCGGGGGCGCCGCCGCGTATCCATCGACTGTTCTGATGACCGCAGTCCCGGCCCTGACTGCTGGCGTGAAGGAGATCGCCATTGTTGTGCCGCCGACAGACTTCGGCGGTTACAACGTCGACATGCTGGCCACTTGCAACGAACTGGGCATTAAAGAAGTGTACCGAGTCGGCGGCGCACAGGCAGTGGCCGCGCTGGCTTATGGCGTGGAAGGCATTCCCCGAGTCGACAAGATTGTTGGCCCCGGAAATCTGTTTGTGGCTCTGGCCAAGCAGCATGTTTTCGGCGATGTCGATATCGACAGCATCGCAGGCCCCAGCGAAGTGATTGTGCTGGCCGACAACACAGCTCGTGCGGATTTTGTGGCGGCCGATCTCATTTCTCAGGCGGAACATAGTCCTGGTTCCGGGGTACTCATCACATGGCACGAACCACTGATCGCGGCTGTCCAGCAATCGCTTGAAAAACAACTGGCTCAGCTGCAGCGTGGCGACCTGGCTCGACAGTCGCTGGAAGATTACGGCGCTTTGATTCTGGCACGTGACGAAGCCGAGGCCGCAGCTCTCACCGATATGCTGGCCCCCGAACACCTGCATATCTCGATGGATTTTCCGGAACGCATGCTTTCACAAATTCAGAATGCCGGAGCCATCTTCCTTGGCCATTTCACACCGGTCGCGCTGGGAGACTACATCGCCGGCCCGTCACATGTTCTGCCGACCGGCGGTACCGCACGGTTCGCAAATGGCCTGGCATCAACCGACTTCCTGAAACGCAGTTCTATCATTCAATACAACGCCTCCGCACTGCGAGCCGATGCGGATCACGTTCGCCTGATGGCCGAAAAAGAAGGCCTGACGGCTCACAGCGCCAGTGTGGATATTCGCCTGAAGTAACGCTTCATAAAGTCTGCCAGGCGACATTGCTGCCATCAAGCACACCCCTCGTTCCGAGGCTCCAGCCTCGGAACGCACTGCAGACAAGGCTCCCGCCTTGCGGGCGGGAAGAGAGGACGGAGGCGGGAGCCCGGGAGGAGGCGGGAGCCTCCTGGCAGTGCGTTCCAGGGCTGGAGCCCTGGAACGAGGATGGAAAGTTCAACGCAGGAACGCATCACACAGAAATGCTACTGCTCATCCAGCAGCTGGATGACATGACGAACTTCGTAGGGACGCTTCACCAGGCCACTCGATTTTGCAGAATTCCACTGCATCATGCACACGTGATTGCTCGTGGCCAGAATAACAGGATCACCTTCTGCTTCGTTCAGAAAAGCCGACTTGCGTGACAGAATCTCTCGCGCGTTTTCCGGCTGTTGAAGGTTATAAACACCTCCTGATCCGCAACAATCCCGAGCCTGCGGGGCCAGTTCCCAGCGGTATCCGGTCGCGTCCAGAACTTTCGGCGGGATGCCGGCCAGTTTCTGACCGTGGACCAGATGACACGGCAGGTCGACATAGATCCGAGTTCCGTTCTTCGGGCGATGGTGCTGGATCAGATTCAGGTCGCCGAGGAAATCGAGCACGTCTCGGACGGGCTTCTGACCGGCGAGTGTCTTTGCCATCGCCAGCCCACAGCCCGACGAGTTGCAGACAACAGCATCCACGTCCGGCGCAAAAAATGCCTTTTGATTTTGCCCGCGAAGCTCGTCGACGCCATCCACTCCCAGATGCTCCTGCATAGCCCCGCAGCATCCCTGATTTCGTGGAACAACAACCTGCACATTGTTTGCAATCAGCACTCGAACGGTTGCGAAATTGATCTCGCGGAAGACGGATTCCATCAGGCAACCGGTCAGCAGCGCAACCCTCGGTCCGGTGGGCACATGCGTCTTCATCAACTGCGCAGCATAATCGGCGGTTGACTGGATCAAGGCCGGCTGGCCGGGGAATAAAAATCGATGCGGCCTTGCACCCAGCCGACGCAGAATTCTGACTGGCAGCATCGTCAGATTGAAGAGCGTTTGCCTGGCCGCCAGACCTGCAGCCACTCGCAGAGACAGCTTCACCTCAGTGCGACCCGCAGCGACATGCGCGTGCCGCGTCTGCTCAAGAATTTCGCCGTACGGAACATTTGCCGGACAGGCCGATTCACAGGCGAGACATCCAACGCAGTCCTTCGTGTAAGTTACGGTCCACGGGTCCTGCGGAAGTCGTCCATCCGCTTCTTCACGCCACAATCGGAGCCGCCCGCGAGGCGAGTTATTCTCATCGCCGGACAGCTGATAAGTAGGACAGACTTCCAGACACAGTCCGCAATGCACACAGCTGGTCAGCAGATCTCGATAATCGGTTGAAGCGGCACACGGCGCGGCAGGAAGGTCGTGAGTCGCGCTGCTGCTCGTCGCGGCCACGGCCGGGGAATGAGTTTCTTGAGATGATGTCATAGAGATCCGAACTCCTGTTCCAGCTGCTTCAGCCAGGCGGCCTCAACTCCGGAGGGCGTCGGCGCGGGAAGATGACGCGACTGCCAGTCTCCACCGGCCAGTGTCAAAGCTTTGGAATATCGACCGATCAATTGCGTAATTCGCTCCGCAATTTCGTCGTCGCCGGGAAGAGTATTGAAATAGCCATGAATGACTCCGTTGTAACAAAGCGTCACACAGCGAAGATCATGCTCGGCTGCCATCTCACGTGACAGAGCGATCGCCTGGTCCGGCGTGGTCTTCATCACAAAATCCGGACATCCATCTGTTGGAACTGAAATGGCGGGCTCAGATTGAATGGCCAACTGCATTTTCGCTGCGAAGTCGGCCAGATAATTCCAATAAACCGGCTGTTCGTAGTCCGGGCAATTCAGAGAGATTCGCAGCCGACAGGTTTCGCTGCAACCGTTCATGAGTAGGTCGACGGAATCAAACCAGTGGATCCAGCAGGTCGCCAAAAGCGAGTGTGCCGCCTGAGCCACAAGGCCGCTGATTCCTGTCAGCTGGAACACCGTCGTGGTCCCACAGTTGGGACGCAGTCGAAGAACGTAGTCGACGGGTTCCCCAAATCGTCCGCTGGAGTTCAAAAAGAATCGCAGCAGATCGTAGCCAGTCGTCGATTTTACGACTCGCTCTCCAATCCGCATGATGCGGCCGCTCGGGAGTTTCCAGTTCATCCCCATAATGTTGTCGCAGAACGGTCCGAAGCGCGACGAGGCCGGCGCAAAAGGACTGGCAGCGGTCTGGCGAATGAGAGGCGCGTGCTGATCAAGAATCAGCGGATAGCGCAGCCGATGCGGATCGGCCAGACTGTGTAACTCCTGCGGCGTCATCGTCGCCGGAACACAGATGACGCCATCGACCGGATCGAGGAATGGCGCGAATGTGGGTGATGCCTGAAATTTATCCGGCACAATTTTTCGGCTAAGTTCCCCTGCCCCGGCACTGCCTTGATCAAAGTGACGAGACGCGAACACCTTGAGCGGATTCAGCTGGTGGCGAGAATTAAAGACGGCAGGGACCGCAAGCTGCAGTTTCAGGTTGTCTGTACCGAAGACCATCGGCATGTAAGCGGTTTTGTCGTTGCCAATGCCGTGCTCACCGGACAAAGTGCCACCCACTTCAACGACCTTCTGCATCAGTCGCTTGCTGATACCTTCCACTTTTTCAAGCTCGCCCGGCTTTCCGGAATCAAACAGAAAGTTGGGGTGCAGATTGCCATCGCCCGCATGAAAGACATTCACAACGGGAATCCCGGCCGCATCCGCTTCGTCGTAAACAAGCTGAAGCATTTCCGCCAGCGCACTTTTTGGAATGACCGCATCCTGAACCATGAAGTCGGGACTCATCTGGCCCATCAGGCCTCCGGCCACCTTGCGGGCTCGCCAGAGTCGCTTCTTCTGCGCTTCATCATCGCTGAATTCAACACTTGATGCTCCGGCATCACGCAGCACCGCCGCGACTGACTTTGCACGAGAGTCCACAAGGATGGTCGGCCCATCGATTTCCGTCACAATCAAAAAAGCATCTTTCGGAAGACCCACGGCCATTGGGCTGTTTTCCACGAGAGCAACGCATCTTGGATCCATCAGTTCAATGGCAACGGGAAATGAGGCGTGAGCTGCCAGAACATGAATCGCTCTTTCTGCGGAGTGAAGGTCGGGAAACGTCGCGCGGTAGGTCCATGCCTTCTCCGGACGTGGCAACACACGCAGCCAGAATCGAGTAAACGCGCCCAGCGTTCCTTCTGACCCGACCATCAGACGCTTCCAGTCTTCCCTCCAGTCGCCTCTCCCGCCCGCCGGACCACCAAAACGATGCACGCTGCCATCGAGCAGAACAACTTCCAGACCAAGGACATAATTGCTGGTGACGCCATAGCGAAAGCAGTGCGCACCGCCGGCATTCATTGCCACATTTCCACCCAGCGTGCAGACGGGACCGCTGGAGGGATCGGGCGGATAAAATAAATTGTGCGGAACCAGTGCGGCATCCAGTTGATTCAGAACGACGCTGCATTCCACTTCGCACCAATAGCCTTCAGGGCAGATCGTGCGGATTTTTTTCAGCGATGATGTATGAACCACGATCCCGCCCTGTGCCGCGACAGGGCCACCCGATAGCGACGTGCCGGCGCCGCGGATTGTCACAGGGACATTCAGCCGACGCGAATCCCGCAGCAGGTCCACCAGTTCTTCGGAATCCGCCGGAATTACGACCGCGTCGGGCCGAAACGTTTTATAACCGAGCCCGTCAGCATCGTAGCCAGCCAGCTGGGCCGGAGCAGTCAGGATTCGCCCGCGACTGATGGTTCGTTCGAGCTGTGATCGTAAACTCGCGTTCGTCATTGAACAATCTCCTGTCGCATTGACTGCTGACGCCTAGACTGCTGACTCACTGTGTTTGCAGCCTGTGGTTTAGCGAATCTGCACAGCGTGCAGTGGCCGATCGCGGTCCTGCCGGTGATCCGGAGTTTCAATGAGACAACTGTCAGCGATGTCGCCGCGTTCATGGTGCGAACTTGAGAAAGATGAAACAGACAAAAAAGGTCTCAGGAGGAAACCACGAAAGGTCGCTCCCTGACGGTAAAAGATATCGCCACGTCTAGCAAACCGCCTCGTGAGTTTTTGATTCCGTTCGCAGACTGTTTGTGCGGCCAGCGGGGCGAGGATTGATGGAAGCTTATGTTCGGGGATTGCTCTCCAGCATACAATGGAAGAATGCGAAAGCCATTGCTCTGGAGAAAAATGTGGTACCACGGACGCTGCAGCGATTTCCGGAAAGCCTCGTCTGGAATGTACCTCAGCCGCCAAATCCACCAAACCAATGAGCGAAGATGGTGCCGTCCAGCTAACTTCCTCTGCTGTGTTCATTCCATGATCATTCCACGCACCTGTTCAGAGCACATCCTCTCGCTCGCTTGCTTTTGATCGCATTCCCACTCCAGATATTGACCCTGAGTATAACGATCGTTATACTCAGTGAAACTTCGAAGTTCCTGTGGAGTACAAGGCATGAGAGTCATTTGGGCAGCGTTCGTATTTTTTTGCGTGTTCTCAGCTCGTTCTGCGGTCGGACAGATCGCAGAGTCGGACGATAATTCTCGGCAGGCCAAAATCATCCACTTTGATTTGCAGGACCTCAGAGGTTCCACGCAGGCACTGTCGCAGAATGATAAGGGTATTACGCGGGCGTTTGTCTTCCTTTCGACAACCTGCCCGATTTCCAATTCGTATGTCCAGCAGTTGAACCGGTTGAACATTTCTTTGCCATCGACAGTCCAGTTGTTTGGAGTTGTCTCCGACTCTGCAGTGACTCGCGACGAAGCCCGGCGGCACTTTCAGGATTTTGAAACTCAGTTCTCGATACTCTTTGACGGATCTCAGTTGCTGAGCGAAGTCCTGCAGCCAACGCATGTGCCGGAAGCTTTCGTATTGGACGCTTCGGGAGCGATTGCCTATCGCGGCGCGATCGACAACGCTTACGAATCGATCGGAAGAAGGCGAGCTAACGTCGAACATCACTACCTCGCTGACGCTATCAAAGCATTGGCATCGAACAAGCAACCGATCGTGGCCAGGACGAAGCCTGTCGGATGTGTGTTTCCCAAAGAACGATCAGACATCGGTCGCAGCGAAGTGACGTATGCTCGCGACATTGCACCGCTGATCCAGACTCGATGTCAGAACTGCCATCGCCTCGGTCAGGTTGCTCCCTTTGCATTGACGAACTACGAAGAAGCCAAGGCCCATGCGGACATGTTAGTCGAGGTCACCACCCGACGGATCATGCCACCATGGATCCCAGGCCCAGCTACAACGCATCGATTTGTTGGTGAGCGATGGTTAAGCGATCGGGAGTTGTCGCTGCTTGAACGCTGGGTTGAAACTGATTGTGCATTTGGAGAACGAGCGGACTTGCCGCCTGAGCCAAAGTTCGCTGAGGGCTGGCAGTTGGGGCAGCCAGATCTGGTTCTCAAAATGCAGGAACAGTTTACAGTGCCAGCCGAAGGTCCCGATCTGCTCCAGAACTTCGTGATTCCAGTTGATATTCCCGAGGATAAGCTGGTGGCCGCTGTTGAATTCCATCCGGGCAATAAACGAGTCGTCCATCACGCGGTGCTGTTTCTTGATGACAAAGGTCAAGCTCGAAAGCTGGATGCTGCGACCCCAGAACCTGGCTATGGGAACTTTGGTGGGCCGGGTTTCCTGCCGAGTGGTGCGTTGGGAGGTTGGTCCGTTGGCAATACTGCAAGACGACTTCCCAGCGATATGGGACGATACCTGAAGAAGGAAAGCGATCTGGTCGTACAGATTCACTATCATCCCACGGGCAAGCAGGAGACGGATCAGTCGGAGCTGGGATTATATTTCGTGCAGAAGCCAATGGCGGATTCGCTGAAGGAACCTGCCAGGCTGGTTGGCACTATCTGGATGGCGAACTATGAAATGGAAATACCTGCCGGCGAAAACAATTATCGTCGATCGACCAGTTACACGTTGCCCAAAGATGTCATCATGGTTGGGATCGTTCCCCACATGCATCTGCTCGGAAAGTCGATGCGAGTGACCGCACGGCAGCCAGGCCAACCGATTGAAACGCTGATCGATATCCCCGACTGGAACTACAATTGGCAGGACGAGTACTACTATGAGAAACCTATTCGGCTGGCCGCTGGAACAGAGCTGGTCGTCGAGGCTGCGTTTGATAACTCTTCTGCGAACCCGTCCAATCCGTCTTCACCGCCAAAGCGCGTGACGTGGGGTGAGGAGACGACCGACGAGATGCTGTTTTGTTTCTTTCTGCTGACCGCTGATAAGACGGAGGACTTGATTCACACGATATTCGACAACCTTGGTCATGACCTCAAGCAACCGAGGAAAGATGTGAGCGAATCCAGATGACATTACGCAGCGAAGCCGCTCATCAAACGCGAGAACGCCTGCTGGACGAAGCACTCACCCTGTTTTCGCAGCATGGATACGCGGCGACCAGTGTGCGAGACATCTTGCAAGCAGCCAAAGTCACGCAACCAACGCTCTACTATCATTTTGCCGACAAAGCAACGGTGTTTCAGGAATTGATTGAGCGGCATTACGGCGAAAGCCAGCAGCACCTTGAGCAGATCATCGAGTCTCAATCGACGTTCGCTTCGAAGCTTATGTCCTTTGCCACGGCATCGTTCGAATATTGCTGTGCAGATCCTCGAGTTCCCAGGCTGATGTTTCAGACCTACTTCGGTCCAACCGTACCTGAGATTGACGGTGTCCTGGATAAGCTTACCGATCGCAGATTTCGACTGGTAACCGGAGTCATGAAAGAAGGAATTGATTCCGGCGAGCTTGCCGCTTCAGATCCTGCATTCCTGGCGCTTTCATTTTGCTGCCTCATCGATCAGTCGATCAACTTGTTCTCGCGCAGGTCACGTCCACGCCGCTATCTGACCCCGAAATTGGCTCAGGCGATTATCGCATTGTTTATGAACGGGGCAGTAAATCCATGAGCTTGAAAGTTCCTAAGGCATTCCGTTGCAGGAGATTGCAGACTTCTTTTCATTTTTCGTTATTGGTGACTTCTTTCGTTGCAATTCATTCCCGCGTATGTATCACCGAATTGAGACGTTTCTCGATGGGCTTGACGAATTCAGCGAAGCGTTCGAAGTTTAGATCCCGCCGCGTGCAACATGCGTGGCTCAAAAAGCCAAAAAGTGCAGAAAATCATTAAACTGGATGTGCTGCTGGATTTGCACGTGTACGATTCTAACTTTGCACGATTCTCACCCTGCAAACGGGCACGCGACTGAGTGCATGCGAATTGCGTGACGTTGAATTTTCGCGCACAATTGGAAAATAGAATTTTCACAGGCTGGAAACACAAACGGACGTTCATGCCTGAGCAGAGCTGCCCGCCACTCCACCCGGGAAACCCATGATCAAATCCGCCGTCACCGTTAGTCTTGTGGAGCAGGCTCGCAAGGGGCCTTTTGTTTTTCACGATGACCTGGCTGCGGCGTGTCGAGCGGCGGCGGATCTGGGGTTCGATGCCATTGAACTGTTCGCTCCGTCAGGAGAAACCATCCGCACCCTGCCCTTGGCAAAACTGCTGGCCGATCATGGTTTGAAACTGGCGGCGGTGGGAACGGGGGCCGGGATGGTGGTTCATAAGCTGTCGCTGTGCGATGCCGATCGGGATCGACGCAAAGCCGCGGCCGCATTTATTCGCGAGATCATTTCCGCCGGTGCGGAATACGAAGCCCCGGCAATCATCGGCTCCATGCAGGGGAAGTGGGACGAGGCCGTGAACCAGCAAACGGCGACGGCCTATCTCCGAGATGCTCTGCAGGAGCTGGGCGATCATGCCGAGCGATCAGGAACGGTCCTCCATTATGAACCGCTGAATCGTTACGAAACCAACATGGCGACGACTCTGGCTGCCGGCGCAGAACTGCTCCAGCCTCTGGCAACAAAAAACGTGCGACTTCTTGCCGATCTGTTTCACATGAACATCGAAGAAGTTTGCCCCGGGGAAGCTCTTCGAACAGCCGGTCCACTGGTGGGCCATGTGCATTTCGTGGATTCCAACCGTCAGGCCGCTGGTTGTGGCCATATGAATTATGAACCAATCGTGGACGCTCTGAGTGCAATTGCCTACAACAGCTATGCGTCTGTCGAAGCATTCCCGATTCCCGATTCGATGTCGGCCGCCAGAAAAACCGTCGAAACGTTCCGCCAGTATTTTCGGGCTTAACAGACTCCGCGTTGATGTGACAGTGGCGGATGAAGCTGTGGCGGACGTGACAAAAGGTTCCGGTCGCTGACGCTCTCGGCTCGGGTGCGAGGAACGATATACGGAACCAAAAAAGTGTCTGCGACCGAAGTCCATTTTATCCCAATCCCGTTTTCAGAATTGTTCCGTGTCATCGTCACTCCGTATCATTAAACTCGATCCGCAATTGGATGTGCTTCAGACACTAGTGGCATTTGACGATGCCCCGTTTGTGCTCATGCTGGACAGCGCAGCGCGGCATCGCGAGCGAGATTCGCGGTACACCTTTCTCACTGCCGATCCCATAACAACCTGCAGAACTGCCAGGCCGGAGTTCGGCACGCAGCCGTTTGCCACATTGCGAGAATGGCAGCATCGGCTTCCTCAATTTTCTGACGACATTCAGAAAACGCTTCCGCCATTTTTCGGAGGTATTGCTGGATTAATGTCGTACGAACTTGGGCAGGCCTTCGAAAAACTTCCCTCGCCTGTGACTGACGATTTTGAAGCCCCGGCGTTGCTGGCTGGTTTGTTCGACTGGGCCATCGTCTGGGATCATATCGCCGCAACAGTCACGGCCTACGTGCTGGTCATTGAAACCGATTTGCCTGACTCTTTAACAGCGGATGCCCGGGCCGCATGGATTCAGGAAAGGCTTCATCAAGGCACCACGGCACAGAAGAGTTCAGACTCTGCAACATCAACCACTGATTCCTTGTCAGCGTCCTGCTTCACTCATCTGCATCGCATTGAGCCAACCTCAGAGATCTATTCGAATTTTACGCGCGACGAGTACATTGCTGCGGTGAATCGCGTGATCGAATATATTCGTGCCGGTGATATCTTTCAGGCCAACCTGTCACAGCGGCTGATGGCCCCCTGGAACGGATCGGCCACACAATTGTATTCGCAGATTCGCACGAGCAATCCGGCACCATTTTGCGGTCTGCTCAAGACCAACGATTTCTCGATTGTCAGTGCTTCCCCGGAACGGTTTCTGAAAGTTGATCGAACCGGTCGCGTCGAGACAAGGCCGATCAAGGGGACTCGCCGACGTCCGCGTTCACCTATTGCCGACCTTTTCGCAGGGGACGAGCTTTCCACAAGCGAAAAGGATCGCGCAGAGAACGTCATGATTGTGGATCTGCTCCGGAACGACATTTCACGCAGCTGCCGACCTGGTTCTGTAAAGGTTACCGGACTGTGTGAGATTGAACGATTTGAGACGGTGATTCACCTTGTCTCGACTGTCGCCGGAGAGCTCCGGAACAACTGCGATGTCTGGGACTTGATGGCCGGATGTTTCCCCGGGGGCTCGATCACCGGGGCTCCAAAGATCCGCGCGATGCAGATCATTGCCGAGCTGGAACCGACGGTTCGAGGTGCGTATTGTGGCAGCCTGTTCGCGTATGGCCCCTGCGGAGACTTTGACAGCAGCATTTTGATTCGAACGTTCACACTCAAAGGAGGATGGGTTCAGTTTCCGGTCGGCGGAGGTATCGTGGCCGATTCCGTTCCTTTGGACGAGTACCGTGAAACGCTGCACAAAGCCTCAGGGATGATCAGATCCTTACGCATTCAGACGTAAGCCCTGCCACCAGAAGGCTGACAGCATCGGAACAGGTCCGACAGTCTGTTCATGAAGCCAGATCAGCATGAAAGCCAGCACGGCAGGCCCGACCATCGAATGCAAAGCAGTTGGAATCTGCATTGCAATTGAGCATCAACGCATTGTTTGCTGACGATTGGCAGCAGCATGTTCAGCGCACGTATGGGTGATCACATCACTGTGAGCGACGTCTGCCATATTTCGTAAGCGAGTGTTTTTATTGCTTGCGCGGAATTCGCAATGCCTGTGGCACATGAGTTGCCAATCAGAAGTCGCTTACGGACATGACATCAAGGGAACGATGTCATTCTGCGAACTCTGCAATACTCGACGAAGGACGAACGGCTCATGACAACTGGTTATTTGATCGACATGGATGGCGTGATCTTTCGGGGTACTGAACTGATCTCAGGCGCACGACAATTCATTGGGAAACTACTGGATGAGAATACACCTTTCCTTTTCCTGACAAACAACAGTCAGCGAAGTCGGCGCGATGTGGCGACAAAGCTCAATCGCATGGGGATGCCAATCGAGGAGAAGCATGTCTTCACCTGCGCGATGGCAACCGCTCGGTTTTTGGCTCGACAGTTACCGAACGGCACTGCATTTGTCATTGGCGAAAGTGGCCTGATGAATGCACTCCACAGCAACGGTTACTCGATCGTGGACTCCCACGCAGATTATGTCGTGGTGGGTGAAGGTCGAACACTTTCTTTTGAACTGGTCGAACGAGCAGTCCAGCTGATTATGGAAGGTGCAAAACTGATTGCGACAAATCTTGATCCCAACTGCCCGACCTCCACGGGAACTCGCCCCGGCTGCGGCGCTGTTGTCGCACTGCTGGAGAAGGCAACCGGTGTGAAGGCCTTCAGTGTTGGAAAGCCAAGCCCGGTGATGATGAGAGCGGCTCGGAAGGAACTCGGGCTGGAGGCTGCAAATACGATTATGATCGGTGACACGATGGATACCGATATTCTTGGCGGAGTGCAGATGGGTTACCGAACCATTCTGGTCCTCTCAGGGACGACCAGTCGCGACGATCTGAAACATTTTGCTTATCGACCAGATCTCATTTTGAATTCCATCGCCGACCTGCTTGAGCCGTCACCGGTCGTTCAAATGCAACTGAATGAATGGATTCCAACCGAGCCATTGCTCGCCACATAAGAAGCGGCCCAAAAAAAGCCGCACTCAAATTCGTGAGAATGAGTGCGGCTTCAGAAAAACAGCTGCAGGACATTCGAGACGTTTCAGCGAACGAACAGAGCCGTAGCCTTTTGATCAGATTCCTCCTGAAGAACAAACGGCATCAGAAAGGCCCTGCTTCGGACTCACTGAAGACCGGCTGATGTCGTTTTGACTTCTGGTGTCCAAACATGGACACAAAGGATCCTGACTTCCGCTAAAAGAGATCGCGAATGACGGCTCCATGATCCACCGCGGCGACCGGTCTGCCGGAATGATCAAGGAAGTGCATCGAAGGATTGACGCCCAGCACATTGTAAATTGTATGGTGTATATCACCGGGGCGAAGGGGCTGTTCTTTAGGGGATTCGCCGAGATGATCGGTTGAGCCGATCAGGCGACCGCCCTGCACTCCTCCGCCGGCAAGAAAACAAAACATCGCATTGCCCCAGTGATCTCGTCCAGGAGTGCCCTTGCTGAGCGGCGGGCCTCCGTTGCCGCCATCGTTCATGCGCGGCGTTCGACTGAACTCGCCGCAGAGCACGACAAGCGTTGTTTCCAGAAGTCCTCGATCAGAAAGATCAGTCAGCAGACCATAAACAAGCTGATCAATTTTCGGCAGGTAGTTTTCCATACCGGACTTCAGATCCCAATGATGGTCCCATCCTCCGAAGTGACAGGAGACAAATGTGGTCCCGGCCTCGACGAGTCGTCGCGCAAGCAAGGTACTCTGACCCCAGGAATGCCGGCCGTAACGTTCGCGAAGCTCAGGCGATTCTTTTGAAAGATCAAAAGCTTCGCGAGTTCTGGCGCCCGTCACCATATCGAATGCGGTGCGGTCGAACTTATCCATGGAATCAAACATGCCACTCGCATCCGCTTCTCGTCGCAGACTGTCGACGGAGGTCAGTAAAGCACGCCGATCACTCAGGCGATCCAGCGTCAGGTCCTGACTGAGCCCGACATTACGAACCTGAAAATTGTCTGCGTTGGGATCACCGTCTGTTTCAAACGGATTGTGATGCACGCCCAGATAGTTGCCGCCAAAGTAGCCAGGTCTCAAGCCGATGCTCATGCCATAAGGAACGGCCACGTGCGCCGGCATTCCTGGCTGGCGGGCTCCTGTCACCTTTGTCGCGACGGAACCAAAGAACGGGTACTTGCCTTTGGTGTTGGCGCCACTGACTCCCTCACCGCGGCCTGTCAGCATCCAGTGGCCACCGGTAAAATGATCGCCACTGTCGTGATGCAGGGAACGCACCACAGAAAACTTGTCTGCAATTTTCGCCTGCAGCGGAAAAAGTTCGGTCACTTCCATCCCGGGAACATTCGTCGGAATGGGCTTCCAGATGCCCCGGTACTCGGCCGGCGCTTCAGGCTTCATGTCATAGGTGTCCATATGACCGGGACCACCATCCAGCCATAACAGGATGACTGAAGTCTCTTTTTTCGCCCCGCCCTGCGCAATGGACTGCTCCTTCGCCGCCAGAATTTGCGACAGCCCCACAGTCGCCATCCCGGCGACGCCAAGCTGGACAAAACTGCGGCGGGAATGACCATCACAATAGGCGGAGGAACGTTCAGCGTGAATTCGGAACATGTGGGTCCTCCTGAGGAGATGAACGAGGCGGGAACAAATGGCGGGAAGCTGGCGGCAAGATCGTGCGGGGTGAGGGCTGGAGTTGAAAGAATAACGAGCAGAACCCTGACGAGTCAATTTTCTGACGGAAATTGGCGGAGTTATCTTTGAGGCTTCCTGAAAGATCAGTCGAAAACCAACCCGCTGAAACGCTCCTCACACGATCATCGACCGGCGACAGTCAGTGTCAGCAGTCCGAATCGGTCAGGTACCGCTGGCTGGAAACCCTGCAGAACCGGACTGCCAAACGCAGGGATTTCAAAAATGCGGAAGTTACCGCATGCTCCTGGCCGTCTGGACGACGTTCATGAACAGCTATGACGGCGAACTGCACAAAAAGGGGGGATTGTGTGGCCACCGCCTGGACAGGTCATCCTGTATCCTCAAGCCAAAATGCTCGCCTGCAGACTTCGGAAACGGCAATCCCCTGCGTACTATGGACGTGAAGGAACTTCGAATGCCCGGGCGGATCTTCCGTCGGGATTGTCATGGAATGGCTGGCCTGTGTTTCTGATACCCTCTGCTGCGCAACTCATATGTGGAAAGACCGGTCGATCATCACTTCCAGGCCACTCGCCATGGAGTCTTCCGAGGGTGGCTCCAATGCCATCCCGCATTGCCCTGACGGTTCTCTCGGTCGGCGGTGGTGGTGGAAAGCGTTTCTATGTTTGTTTTGCATAGCCACGCTGTGCCCACAGCCCCTGATGGCAGACAAGGCAACGGATGACTTCAATCTGGGCCTGGGTTTTTATCGCGCGAAACGGTGGGAGCAGGCCGCGGAAACGCTCGGTCAGTTCGTCGCTGAATTTCCTGCACACCCTCGACATAATGTTGCACGGCTTTATTACGCGCGCGCCTTAAGCGTTCTCGAAAAATACGAACTGGCTCGCACAGAATTCGCAGCCTTCATCAAGGCGGAACCAGACGCGAAAGACATTGCCGATGCGCGATACCGGCTGGGTGAATGCAGCTACTTTTTGAAGGACTACTCGTCCTCTATTACGCAGCTGAAGGAGTTTCTCGACCGACATCCGGAACACAATCTTGTGGACTGGGCCAGGCTGCTGCTGGGGGATTCTTATGTGGCCGTGAAGGAGTTCGAGCAAGCGGTTGAAATCCTGACGCCGATTTCCACTCCGCAAAGTAATGCCTCAATTCTTGCGGATGCCCGCTTCAGTCTTGGGAAGGCCTATGAAGGATTGAACCGCGCTTCTGATGCAATCATCCTGTACAAGGCGGTCGCAGCGGACAAAAATTCAGCAACATCGCCACGAGCTTTAAATCGAGTGGCGTCGATTCAGTATGCTGCCTCGCAGTACAAGGACGCGGCTGCCAGCTTTGAATCGCTTACGACAACCTTCCCGAAGAGCCCGCTTGTTCCGTCCGCTGTGCTCGGGGCCGGCATGTCATTGTATCGCATTGGCGACTATGAGAAATCGCTCGAATGGCTAGGTCGCGTTCCTCAGGAGTCGCCTCGACGAGCTCAGGCGGTGCTGATCTCCGCTTTATCCCTGAAGGAACTGGGACGCGTCGAAGAATCTCGGCAGGTATTTTCCGAGGCACTGAAAGCGGCCGGGGATTCACCGTTTGCCGCCGACGTCCTTTTCCAGCAGGCGCAGCTGGAACGAACTTCGGGGAACAAAGAAACCGCGGCCCAGATGTTTGAAGACATTTCCGACCGATGGCCGCAGTTCGGTCGTCTTGTGGACTGTCTTTTTAACGCTTCAGAGCTGCGGCTTGAACTGACCCAGCGTGAGCACGCCGAACGACTTTGGGCACGACTGAAGGCCGATCATTCGGAAGCCGCCGCGCGTCCTCGCGAACAAATTCTTCTCGGCCGATTGCTGTTGGCCAGAAATGACGTCGAGAAATCCATCCCCGTGCTTGAGTCCGCTGTGGCGGTGTCTAAGGAACCGAACGACAGAGTCACGGCTGTTGGTCGTTACTATCTCTGCCGTGCCTGCTACGAAGGAAAGCAGTACGAAAAAGTTGTCGAGCAAACGCTGTTGATGAGCGACCTGTTCAAGAATGAAGCTTTCAGTGAGATCAGAGGAGCTTTGGCGCTGGCTGCGATGAGCAGTCTGCAGTTGCAGAATTACGAACGCGCTCTTGCTTTTTCTGACGAGTTTTTGCCGATGGCTACAGAGGTCCGGCAGAAGTCTGATGTGATGGCCGCCCGCGCCGTGGCCCTGAGTCATCTGAAGCGTTATGCCGACGCCGGCGATGAGCTGAAAGTCCTGATCGAAACATACCCTGATCAGGCTCAGACATGGACCGCCGTTCTGCAGGCCGCGGAAACGGCACTCGAACAAAATTCGCCTGACGACGCGACATTGTTCTTCACCATGGCGTCTGGGTACGAGAAGGATCCGGCGGTAAAAGAAGCAGGAGTGACCGGAGTTGCCTGGAGCCAGTTTAAGGCATCTCGATTTGCGGACGCCGAGAAGTCATTCGCGAAGATCGCAGAAGACTACCCGTCCTCAGAAGACATCGCAGAAAACTTATTCATGCAGGCGCGTTCCGCGGAGGAACAGGGAGATCCCGAACGAACAGCGGCAGCCTATACAACAGTGTTCTCAAAGCTGACAAAGGACCAGCCACCTGCGGCCGCAGGAGACGAAGCGATGCCACCGCTGATGTATGCGTTTGATGCTGGCCGCCAGGCCGCCCGATCGCTGCAGAAGCTGAAAAAAATTGATGAAGCCGACAGCATGTGGGAAAAAATCGCCGGTCAGTTTCCGAATGCCGAGGAACTGGATCGTGTCCTGGAAGAATGGGCCTGGATGAATGCGACAGCCGAGCGTTTTGATCGCTCTGATGCGATTCACCGCCAAATGATGGAGCGGTTTCCTGATAGTCCGTTTGCCGGTCAGGCTCGACTTTCGCTGGCGGAAAGTCTGCTGGAGGCCGGTAAACTGGACGAATCACTGAAGGAAATGGAAGCCATCGTGGCGGATGCGCGTTACGCCGCTGCAGAAAAAGAACGGGCACTGTTTCACATCATCGAAATTCAGGCGGCCTCCCGAAACTGGATGCCTTTGGTGGCTTCTGCCGAGCAGTTTCTGGCAAATTACGCGGCCAGCCCGCTTGCTCCTCAGGTGCGTCTTTTCTCCGGCAACGCTTACGTTGAACTTCAGAAGCCCGATCAGGCTACGGAAATCCTGACGGCTCTTCGAAACGAGATCGTGGCGGAGCAGATTCCCGTTCAGGACTGGACCGATCGAGTCTGGGTGGTGCTGGCAGAAGCGGCGATGGCTTCCAAAAATTACGAGCAAATTGATGTGCTGGAAACTGAGCTGAAACAACGCAGCGAAAAATCGCCGTTCGCATTTCAGATGATGGATGTCCAGGGCAGAAGATGGAAACAGCAGGCTCCACCGAACTTTGAAAAGGCTCGCGAGTACTTTCGAGCTGTAACATCAAACAACGACGGACAGGGAACAGAAACAGCCGCTCGCTGCCAGTTTCTTCTTGCAGAAACTCTCGTTCTTGAAATGAATCTTGAGGACGCAGTCAAAGAGTACTTTAAAGTTTATCTCAACTACAGCTACGACGAACTCCGCGCACAGGCCCTGTTTCAGGCGGCCACCTGTGAGGCAAAACTTGAAAAGACTGATGCGGCAGTCAGAGATTACAAAGAATTGATTGCCACGTTTCCCGAATCGCCTCTGGTCAGTAAATCCACCCTTGAACTCAGAAAGCTGGGGGCGTCCGAGGAATAGATTTTTCGCGGCTCCCGAGTTTGCTCGTTTTTTATCGAACTTGTGACAGTCTTAAACAATGAACTCACATCCTCCGTCATCTATTTCAACTCGCATCGCCGTTATGGTTGTGTTGCTTGCAGCACTCCTTGTCGCGTGCAGGACCATGGCTCAGGAACCAGCGTCAAACGCATCTGCGACCGCCTCACCAGAGACCGCCGCGGGTGCGAGCAATGCTTCGCCCGGCATGGAGAGTGAAACCAGACCGAGCGGAATCCCGACGGATCCGCTGGGCATCGCAGACGCAATGGGTCGACCGTTTACTGCAGCCTTTATCATTGCCTCGGTCATTGGGGTCTGGTCAGTGATCGAAAGGCTTGTGGTCCTGCGACGTCATCGAGTCATTCCAAAAGCGTTTGTAGAACGCTTTCTGATGCATCTTCGCGCCGGGCGCATCGACAAGCCGGAAGCACTGGCTGTCTGCCAGCAAAATCAAAGTCCTGTCGCCGAAATCTTTATTCACGGCGTCCGAAAGTGGGGGCGACCCAGCGTGGAAGTTGAGCAGGCCGTAATCGACGGCGGCGAGCGTCAGGTAACACAGTTGAAGAAAGGGCTGCGAGTCCTGAATGGCGTTTCAACGCTGAGCCCTTTAATTGGTCTGCTGGGGACCGTGGTCGGCATGATTCGTTCGTTTAATGACATTGCCACGGCCGGCGCCATGGGCCAGACGCAGACTCTCGCCAATGGGATTGCTCTGGCTTTGCTGACCACCGCTGTAGGCCTGATGATTGCAATTCCGGCCATGGCCGCATACTTATATCTGGCCGGACGTATCGATTCGACAGTGATGGAAATGGATCGACTGGGGCAGGAACTTGTGAATCTGATTTCTGCAGAAGCGTTGCGAGACAGAGCGATTGCTGCGTCCAATGTGCCGGAACCCACCATGCCAAATCGTCCCAGGAAGCCGGTTGTTGAGAAGTAGTATTGCGGCGCCCACGCCGCCGGTTCCTCGAAAGCAATCGTCATGCAAAATCCTGTTCAGCCCAGCACCGTGCCTTCATGGACTCTGTCAATCGTCGTGCCCGTCTTCAACGAACAGGACAGTCTGATCCAGCTGATTGACGAACTGCAGGCCGGAGTCCGGGCATGTGTCACAGGCTATGAAATCATTCTCGTCGATGATGGCTCAACCGACAGATCATGGTCTGTCATCCAGGAACTGGCAGCCCGTGAATCATTGGTTTCCGGCATTCGCCTGCGACGCAATTTTGGAAAAGCGGCCGCTCTGACAGCCGGCATGAAAGTGGCGACAGGACAGCTGATCCTGATGCTGGATGCAGACCTGCAGGATGACCCGGCTGAATTCCCGGCGCTGCTGCAAAAGATCGATGGCGGATTTGATGTGGTCAACGGATGGAAGCAGCGACGCCTGGATCCGTGGCACAAGGTCTATCCCAGCAAAGTCTTCAACTGGATGGTGGGCCGCATGTCTGGACTGATGCTGCACGACCACAACTGCGGGCTTAAACTGTTCCGCGCGGAAGTTGCTCAGGAAGTGCAGATTTATGGAGAGCTGCATCGCTTCATCCCCGTGCTGGCTCATGCTCGCGGCTTTCGTGTGACCGAAGTGGCCGTCAATCATCGATCGCGGCAGCACGGGCATTCCAAATATGGAATGCGCAGGTTTCTGCGAGGATTGCTGGACCTGATGACGGTCACATTTCTGACGAGTTTCGGCCGCCGCCCACAGCATGCCCTGGGAACAGTGGGTCTTGGCTTTTTTCTGATAGGAATGATTGGGCTCATCTATCTCAGCCTGCTGTGGATCGCAATGAGAGTTGGGCTTACCGATGTCCAGCCGATTGGCAATCGCCCGCTGCTGGCCTATTCCATTGCCGCATCGCTGCTTGGCGGCCAGGCCTTGTCGCTTGGACTTCTTGCCGAACTGATTGTGGCCTACACCAGTCGCAGCGCGGACAGTTACAGCGTGCGAGAAACAACTGCCGTTCGCTCCGTCTGATTCGATCCGATGAGCTGCAACCCATCATCAGGGCCGAGGCTCCGGGATCACTTTAAAGATCTGGACAATTCGGAAAGAGTCGTCACCGCCAAACAAACTCTGAGATTCATCCCACGACTGAATGACGGCCAGCTCAGACGCAGAAAGACTGTTCAAACGACGCGCAAGAAGTGTCTGCGACGAAGTCAGAATCTTCCGCTCCACGAGCCGGTTGAACCGAGACGGCTGAACGTACTCGGTGTAACCATAAGACCCCGGCAGTCGGTATCGCAAAATTTCGCCCCAGTGAACCAGCACGTGAGTAATACCTTCAGCCTGAAGGCGACCGCGAAGCGGCGCATCAGGCAGCATTCGCCGCTCTCGGACTGGTCGTTGCTCATCGGCCGGATCACTTGTCCATTCTTCAAAGATGCAGTCATCAAAGACCGTATTGTAGACCAGCGGAAAAGTTGCATCGAAGACTTCCGCATCACCCACCATCAGGACTTTGACATTGTTTGGAAGTGATTTGTTGAGCAACTGAATGTCCGAACGAATCGTCAGCTGCCGAGCGGCGTCAAGGTCCATCAGCCCTGCGTGGAATCCCACCAGAGCCGGCAGTTCGCAGAAGCGAATGTTGAAAATTGTGACGGCAACAATGATGATCCCGATAAATGATCGCCACATTCGTGATTCCGACAGCAGCCAGCTGCACGCCGCGGCGATACTCAGCAACGGGATCACGGGAATCCAGAAGCGATCAATTCGATGAGTCATCGCCCACCAGGTGAAAAATCCCCATGCGATCAGGCAATAAAGAATTGGCAGAGTGCGATTTCGGCGCCACAACAGAACGCCGGGCACAGACAATGCAAACAGCAGCGCACTGGTCCATGTGTTGAGGACAGCAGCGTCAAGGAAATGTCGCGGGATCTCACTCAGCCGATGCTCAGCCGGGCCGTGCGCCGATTTCCATCGCGCATTGAGTTCACTTGACCATTCATCGCCTCCAAACACCGAATACCCCAGCGGATAGACGGGATTTCCGGTATCGTGCAGATTCCGAAGCAGCCATGGAGAAACGGCGAGGACAATGCCAGACACGTACACGGTGAAAAGTAACATCGCATGCCGCCAGTTGATCGCCTGACCGGACGGAGTTGCTTCGTTCTCACGGTTCTTTCGGCGGTGAGAGACCAGGCCCGCAGTCATCACAATCGCCGTCGGCAGGATCACGGAAATCAAGCCTGTGTATTTAGACGCCATCGCGCTTCCGGCCAGAAATCCGCCGATGATGGCAAGAGTGCTCTGCCTGTTGGTGCAGATGCGACACCAGAGCGCCACCATAGTCGAGGAGATCAGAAAAAACGTCAGCGCTCCTTCGGCGTAAGCGATCAATGAAATGCGCAGCGTCCATGGAGTTGTCAGATAAATGAGCGTCGCCAGCCACGCCACACTGTCGTTGATCCAGCGTTTCCCGATTGCAAACACTGCCAGAGCACTCAACAACTGGAAACATGAGAGAACAACCTGTCCGACCAGGGCTCCTTTCCACCAGTCTCCGGTCAGCGTCATCCCGGTGAGCGACAGCATTTCGCTGAGGAACGGGAAGCTGGTGTAGACGTTATGCCGGAGAAAGGAGATCCGTCCCTGCTCAAACCATTCTTTAGGCCCCTGCAGATGATACTCCCGCACATCGAAGTCAAACGGCGGAGTAACGGCGCCCAGCAGCAGATAACCGGCAAACGGCGCGATCACGAGCCACGTCAGCCACTCGACACGCTTCGATCTTCGACCTGAACTCTCCGTAACGATCTGCGAGGTTTGCAAGCCATGCGATTTTCGTGCGTGATAGAAGATGACTGCGACGCTGACAACAGACGGACTTGCGATCGCGATCAGATTCAGCTGTCCGGCAAGTCCGCAGCACAACGTGATCAAAGACAGAACTGACAGCCCTGTCCCGAAGCATAAGACAATTTGCTCTGATCTGAGCAACGGAAGAGGCGGTCGCAGATACAGGATCGCAGCTTGTCCGTGTGACCCGGCCAGTGCAAGAACCACAAGAGCCCACCCGAATACCGGAAAGCGCTGTGGAAAAAACTGAATTCCGGACGGCGTGATTGCTTCTCGCGTGCTGTTCGGGTTCTCTGAAACTCCGAGTGCTGCGTCGGCCAGCATCATCCAGAGATGGAAACGTCGCAGGTCCGGGCTGGACAGCGGTTGGGCAAAGAAATACCAGAGAAACCCGACAATCCAAAGTCCGGCGATGCACAGTTTCCAGAGCGGAATGGGCCGTTTTGAAGAAGAGTCCTGCCGTGAATCCATAGCCTTGCAGCATTTGAAGAGATGCAAAAGTCGGATGTGATCGATTCAAAAGGCAGACACATCCGCCCGTTGAGACTGCGTGTTGTACGGCGGACACAGGAAATGTGACAAATCAAATCTCAAAACAAAAAACGGCTTCCGAGAGAGGGAGCTCTCGGAAGCCGCGGGGTTCTGAGTTACAGCGAGGAAGAGTCAGAACAGGAAGCAGTTCTTTCCCACCTCAGGTCGAGCCGATTAGCGGACCATTCCGAACAAACCAGCCAGGCTGCTCTTGCTCTTCGACTGCTTGTGCAGCTTGGAAGGGAAGAAGGCCTGAGGTTCAGCTGGAGGAGCTGGAGCTGGAGCAGCTTCTGGCGTTGAGCTCTGTGCAGCTGGAGCAGCAACTGGTGTTGCTGTTGATCCACAAGCACCTGTAGCACAACCCGTTGAGCAGCAGCCGCCGTCAGCACATCCGTCGCAGCAACCATCAACAATCTCGTAACCACAATTTCGCAGAGCCTGCTCAGCTTCGCGGCGAACACTTCGGTCACAGTCAGCCAGAGCACATGTCAAAGCTGATACAACGCATGGGCTGCAGCAGCACTTGTTGTGACGGATCTGGTCACCAATTTCGTCAGCAGCTTCGCGGCGAACTCGTTCGTCCGTGTCATTCAGACCGTAGACGAAAGCGTTCATGATTTCTGGATTGCAGCAGCAGTCGTACTTACGACCGAGCTTGTCCAGAGCTTTGCGACGATCGGAAGCATGGCAAGCTGTCATTGAAGTGTAGATCAGCTTAGCAATTTCGCATGCATCGTCGTTGCAAACTTCGCCGCAGGTGTCGCCACATGCGTCGCCACAGGCTGCTGGAGCACAGCAGCTTGGGTCAGCATTGCAACCGTTACCACAACCTGCTGGAGCACAGCAGCTTGGGTCAGCATTGCAACCGTTACCACAACCTGCTGGAGCACAGCAGCTTGGGTCAGCATTGCAACCGTTACCACAGGCTGCTGGAGCACAGCAGCTTGGGTCAGCATTGCAACCGTTACCACAGGCTGCTGGAGCACAGCAGCTTGGGTCAGCATTGCAACCGTTACCACAACCGTTGCCGTTTCCACAGCCAAGGCCGTTGCCACAGCCATTGCCGTTTCCACAGGCGTCTGCTGGAGCACAGCAGCTTACTGGGCAACAACCTGCACCTGGATCGCCACATGTATCGCAACATGGTGGCTTAATGTCTGAACACTTGCGCTGGTACGTGTACACATTCGTGTGACACGGACGAGCAATCGTTGGCTTACAACATGCTGGCTGACAATCTTCAGCACAGCCACAGCTCTTGCATCCGCCAGAACCAAACAGCCCGGCCTGAGCCGAAGCCATCATTCCGGCAACCGCAAGTGCTGCACTGAATACCTGAGTCCATTTCATCTTACAGAGTCTCCTTCTCTCGGAAATCGTTCCTTCGACCGCCCTGACCACCATTCTTGTCCGTGGCAAACAACTAACTCGGCAAAACCATTGCCGATTCCCTCGACCTGCGGCGGGACTGGTTTGAACCTTCACACCACGTCGCTGCTACTCAGAATCACGGACATTCAAACATGCGTCACAGTCGATGATTTCGCATCTGTTTATCGGATCATTGAGATCTCCATGATCTCAACGTTTGCCATTTGCAGTTCGAGGGACTGAACAGGTCTATCGTCGATGGTATTTGGTTGGCTTGAGCTTCCAGAGATGATTGCCGTGCAATTAATTTCGCGGTTTTGCGTGGCTGTCGTAACAGTCAACGAGACTGGGAAAACTGCACACGAAGGTGCGGAGTGAAGAATCATCAAAGGCGTTAAAGTCGCGAGACTCTGGGTATGTCTGAATGAGTTTTCATCGCGTGCTGATTGTCCCGATTTTGCCGTCGCACCCAAAACGGCTTCGGAAATACGCGCAAAATCTGCGCGTGAAATTTGCTTTCCACAATTTTGTTCACCCACGGCAACATTGCTGCCACGGACTATGGGGTAACCAGGCGGCTGAAATCACGCTGACGGGCAGTAATCAGACCCGTTGAAAAGCTCAGGCCGGCTGAAGAGCGGCCGCTGGCGGGTCACTGCGTCGCAGCAATGCATAGACACCTTCAAGCAGCATGAGCGCCGCCAGCACCAGCAGCACAAGGGCAATCCAGGCGACGGGATCGCTGCTGAGACCGCCTGAAAATTTCACTTTCACAATCGAAGCCAGTGCCCACGAGCTCATGACGTACATGAATACGGCCGGAAGGCCTGTGACAAAGAAGACCCAGATTGCGCGACGCGTCTTCCACAGCCACACAGTTACTCCCAGAAGTGTGAGCGCCGCCAGCAGCTGATTGCTGGCACCGAATAGACTCCAGAACGTCTTCCACACCGGGACCGCATTTCCTTTACTGTCAATAGTTTGCCGCATGACAAAGAACATGGGAACGCCGGCGGTCAGAATGGTGCCAAACCAGCGACCCGCTGCAGACTTCCAGCCGGTGAGTTCCTGAATGATAAACCGGCCCAGTCTCGTGCAGACGTCAAGCGTATCGTAAACGAATGTATTGAACGCCATCAGCGCAAAGGCAACTCCCAGTGTTCTGGACACTCCGATACTTTGTAGAAATTCGCCGATGCCATTTGCGTAGATAAAGTTGGGACTGGCTTTTGTCAGTGATGATCCCGCAGGCAGCAGCATCACACAGCACAGAGAAACTATCGCAACCATGGCTTCAAGCAACATGGCTCCATACCCAATCGCGCGAGCACTGCCTTCGTTTCGAAGCTGCTTGGAGGTTGTTCCTGAACAGATCAGCGAATGAAATCCTGAACAGGCTCCGCACGCAATCGTAATGAACAGGATTGGAAACACACCGCCCTGCACGGGATGCGTCCAGCCGGTGAAGGCCGGTTGCTGGATCGACTGACCGCCCATCATAATTCCGAGCGCGCCGGCCCCAAGTGCAGCGTACAGAAAGTAGCCACCCAGCTGACCGCGCGGCTGCAGCAAAAGCCACATTGGAGCGACCGATGCCACTGCACAATAGAGCAGAAGGAAAATATCCCAACTTCGAACGGCGTAGAGTGCCGCATCTTTTGACGACATTTCCGGCCACATGTTTTGCAGGATGACATCCAGATTGAACGGAATGAATGGCCCAATCCAGATCGCAAGCCCCACGAGCGGAAGGAAGATCCACGTCGCTTTTTCCATGGACAGTTTTCCTGACCGGACAAGCAGACCCATCACGATGGGCAACACCAGATAAAGCAGCGACGAAGTGGCAACTCCTCCCGCCTGAATGATCTGAGATCCAGCGTCAGGATCTGCCTTCGCGTCCGCAATCGATCCATACGTTTGTCCCGATTGCAAATCAAGAGCGCCGACAAACATCGTGGCGGTGATGTCCGTGAATGCGACGACGATATAGACCAGCGCCAGCCAGACGAATGCCAGAAACAGAATATACGCGCGGGGGCTGATGTAGATTCTTACCACTTCGATAATGGACGTTGCACGATGGCGAATGGAAGCCACCAGTGCCGCAAAGTCGTGTACGCCGCCCACAAAAATGGATCCAACAAGAATCCACACGAGCGCTGGCAGCCAGCCAAAGGCAACACCGGCCAGAATCGGCCCGACAATTGGACCGGCGGCGGCGATAGCGGAGAAATGCTGGCTCAGCAACGGAGCCGTGTCACATGGAACATAGTCGACATCATCCCGCATTGTGACCGCGGGAGTGGGCGTCTGATTGTCCAGCTGAAACAGACGACTTAACAATCGTCCGTAGGTGAAATAGGCGATCGTCAGAATGACGGCCGAAAACACAACGATGGCCAGCATTTCCATGATAAGTGGGCTCCTGAAGAGAAAGTCGGAGCGTCCAGTCTATCTCACCGAGTGGCCGGAACGAAACGGAAACGTGAGCAGATCCTGATTGGGAAATTCATCAGCCTCAACCACAGCACTTTATCGCTTTTCAAATCGATCCACCACATCTCTGAATTCTTTCAGCTGTGAATAGTCCTGATTCCAGGTCGTGTACATCACTCCGATCACTCCCGGGATCTTGTTCTTTTCGACCGTCTCCAGCCACTTGCCAATCTGTTCGGCATCAGCATCATAAAATCCCGCAAGCACCTGCTGATGACCTCGACCTGCGAAAAAAGCCAGACTCTCAGCACGCACTCCGAAGTTCCAGTTCATGATGATCACGTCCTTCTCAAGCCCTTCCCAGGAGCCTGACAGATCGCCGTTGACAAGGTAGTAATTGTCCACAGCGTTATGGTGCGGATCGAACATGTCGTTCCATACGAAGATGCGACGATCCGTACTTTGTGACTGGAGGAGATTTGTGCAGAACCGAACATTATCAGCAACGACCTGCCCGGGAGTTTTCCCGAGCTTCCGAAACGATTCGTCCCAGCCCATCAGACGCCATTCATCGTGCGACATCATTCGATCGGTGCCCGGAAATAGCTTTTCAACGCCGTCAGCCTGCTGCCGGAGCAGGTCGAGAAACGCAGGCTCTGTCACACAAGCACAGACCTGGCCATCATAAATAATATGCGTGTGGTACCATGATACTCGAAGCCGCGTTCCGTCTGCCCAGTTGCCTTTCATTCGAATCGGCGGTGATTCATGCCACACGTCGTATTCGCCGGCATACGGAACCATGCCCAGCTGATCATCTTTTATGTACTCAAAGTCCGTGCCCTCTTTCAGTTCCCGGGAGGCGAGCCCTTCCGTGGCCACACTCAACGGAGTTCCCTCCCGCCGCAGCACATTGGTCAGCCCACATTCTTCGATTTTCGCATCCGCCAGCCACATGGATCCGCCAGTCGGCCCCCAGGCTCCGATGTAAACATTTACGGATGTGTTGTGCAGAGAATTGAACGTGATGTGACGAGTCGACCAGTCATGAGTCCGCGTGACCTGCAGATTTGTGTGAGTCAGCCGGCGCCCCGACTTTGGATCCAGCACGGCAATCTGCGGCTGCCCTCTGAAGTTGTCCGTCTTCACTCGCACCGAAACGCGGTAGTGTCGATACGGCGACACTTTCACTACCTTCATGGCCCGACAGTTTTCTCCCTGAGGATCGGTTGTTTTCAGGCCATTGTTCTCAACCTTCAGCGATTCATCCACGAAGTTCCATTGCTTTCTGTCCTTAAGCTCTGGCAGCAAAACGTCAGGATCAGGAACAAGCTTCGCTTCGCCCGCCTGAATCTCAAACAACGCATCCTTCACCGGCAGTCCGTCCGCCAGATTCACATTCTGCGACAGCAGGCTGTTCGAGTATCCCACGGGGAAGACGGCCGGGACGAGTTTCACATCCAGATCTCGGGCGGTGTTCCCGATGCGGGCAATGTTGTCGAAGTAGCGTTTATCAAGCTCAGGCAGTCGACAAAATTTTGAGTCCGTGATCAGAACGTGAGAATACCCAAGTACACGGCACTCCTTGAGCAGATTTTCGATCCGAGTGACTTCCGTCGGCACCAGCAAATTGGCGGACGCATACACCCAGCGTTCCAGCACCTGAGCGTGGCAGCTTGCACGGCCTGACGTCGAACTCAGGGACACGAACAGCACCGCTGCCACCGCAAGACGCTGCAGGGCCAAGTACTTCGAATCGACCAGTCTGAAGCCGCGAAAGTAAGACTGCATGTTGACCGCTCGCCGGCACCGCGGAATTGTGAGCGAAGTTCAGAACAGAACTCGCAAGTCTCAGCTTCCACGCAGTGCGCCTTGTGAAGATTGTGCAGACAGAACCTTATACAATCAATCGTCATCAGTCGTTGATGCATGAGTCCTGATCACATTGTGGCCCACTGACCTGAACGAACGGCCGGCTTCAGCTCTCCCGGATGCTGGCTTCAGAAGCATACAGGTGAAGAACAGTGCGGCGGATACTCAGCCGCACGCCGCCGGGAAATGACCAGCGAGGCGGACGGCCTGTGATCGCGGCGTCACTCAGCCTCTGCCATTGAACGGCGTCCATTCGTTGCCTGGGCCAGCCCTGAAGAATCCACGTCAGAATCAGCGAATGTCGCACCAGTGGCTCTGGCCAGTGTGTCAGCTGCGTTCGGTCCAGCTTCACTTCTGTCGCCGTCACTTCCAGCAGACTGGCCTTCAGAATCGTTTCCGCAACCTGATCCATGATCTCGGTGGTGAGACGCGCCTGATGACTTAGTCTAAGCAGGCTGGATTCGAACACGCGAGCCTGGTCATCTTCCATCGACCGCAGCAGCAGGCGAATGCGATTTCTTGCAAACTCCGCAGTGCTGTTGGAAGAATCCTCGCGACACGTGACTCCACAAGTGGTCAGATACTGCAAAACTGTGACACGATCGATTCTCAGCATCGGTCGGATGATCCGCACGCCCTGCGAACACTGACGAATCTCGGGGATGCCACGCAGGCCGCGCAGGCCTGTCCCGCGCAGCAGACTAAAAAGCAGGGTTTCTGCCTGGTCCTGCTGGTGGTGGGCCGTGGCAATCAGCGGAAGATTTCTTGCCAACGCCGTTCGCTGCAGAAAATCGTAGCGGGCCGTTCGAGCCGATTCTTCAAGACTGCCACGAGAATCGGCTCGCAACGCTTGAGCGGACAGAGCTTCCACAACACAGGAAACTCCGGCTGTTCGACAGGCCTCACGGACAAATTCGGCGTCTTCATCGCTTTCAGCACCGCGCAGCCCATGGTTCAGATGGGCCACTTCCAGCTGCTGAATTCCGGTTTTCTGAGCCAGAGCGAGTACGCCATTCAGAAGAGCCATGCTGTCAGCGCCACCGGAAACGGCCAGCAACACCCCGGGGCGACCGTCCGTCAGGCGCGTCAGCCCTTCATGCAAAACATTTAGAAAAGGGCACGGGGGATTCATCACGCAATCGGATCTTCAAACGACAATGATCGCTACTTCTTAACTCCGCAGTTCCCAGCCGGTTGATTCGCGGAACTGCTTTGGTAGCATGCCGGGGTCTCTTTGAAAAGCCATGCAGAACAAATCGGCGTGGTGAATCAAGAGTGTTAACAGATATGGTTTCCGAACCTGCTGTAAACCTGACTTTATGATCGCTCTGCGTTGGTTTACCAGTGCTGAGCAGCCTGAAATTTGTCTTTGAGCTCGTCTGAACTCACGGACCCCTGACTTCACACACCATGGTTTTCCTCGGACTACTTCTTCTGGTCTACTGCTTGGTTGTTGCTGCAGAATCTCTGTGGCAGCCATCGAGTGAGTGCGTGCGCCGACAAACATTTGAAAAGCGGCAAAGCTTTCGAAATGGTTCTGCCGTGCTTCGCATGACTGACCATTCGTTGCTTTCTGCAACGGGCCCTCCCGGCGTCGCATCAATTGGGCGACTGCCTAACTGCCTGAAGTGTTCGCATGTGTGCTGGAGATTCCTGCTTCCGGCTGCTCAGATTTGGCAACCTCTCAGGCCGACAGACACAATTACCATTCGGTAGTTGTGCTTGGTCACGCAGTCAGGTCTTACCTGCTTTAACAAAAGCATGCAGGAACGGTTTGTGATTGAGGGGCGTGTCCATGGCAGATCCGCTGATTATCGGCACACTGGCCGGCGTCGTGGGGATTGGTATCGGTTACCTGATTGATCGCGTGATCAAAGGGGGTGCCTACAAAACTCGTGATGAAATTGTTCAGCAGGCTCAGCGTGATGCTGAGAATGTACGCAAGAACGAAGAACTAAAAATTAAAGAGGACATGCTTCGTCGACGCGAAGAGCTCGAATCGAAGCTTGAAGAATCCCGAGGCCAGCTTCGATCGCGAGAAAGGGAGCTGGATAAGCAGCAGGCTAATCTGGAAGAACAGCAGGACTCCTTTCGTAAGAAGGAAAAAATGCTCCAGGGCACCCAGCAAAAGCTGGCGGAACGCTCAAAGTCTATGGAGGCCAAAGAGAATGAACTCAACCGCCTTCTGAAAGAAGAACAGGAAGTTCTCTACAAGATCAGCGAACTGACTCGCGAGCAGGCTACCGAACAACTGCTAAAGCGACTGGATCGGGAACTTTCCGATCAGACAGGCGCAATGATTTTGAAGCATGAGGCAGAGATCAAGCTGGATAGTGAACGCCAAGCTCGCGAAATCATCGGCATGGCCGTGCAGAGATACGCATCGGCCCACACTTCAGAAACTACTGTTTCGACAGTCGATATCCCCAGTGATGAAGTCAAGGGACGCATCATTGGACGCGAAGGCCGCAACATTCGTGCGTTCGAAAAAGCCACCGGAGTGGACGTCATTGTGGATGACACACCAGGCGTGGTGATTGTTTCTGCCTTCGATAATGTTCGCCGTGAAATTGGCAAACTGTCGCTGGCGAAGCTGATTCAGGACGGACGAATCCATCCTTCACGAATCGAAGAAATTGTGGCTGAGACCACGAAGGAAATGGACGACCATATTCGCAAACTGGGCATGCAGGCGTGCGAAGAAGCCAGTGTGCGCGGCCTGCATCCAAAAATTGTCGACCTCATGGGCCGACTTCATTTTCGAGTCAGCTACAGTCAGAACGTCCGCCAGCATTCGATCGAGGTGGCTCATCTGACCGGCATGATGGCCGAGCAGCTCGGGCTGGATGGCACGCTCGCACGTCGCTGCGGATTTCTGCACGATATCGGAAAAGCGGCCGACCATGAAATGGAAGGCGGACATCCGGCAGTGGGAGCGGAACTGCTCAAACGATACGGTGAAGGTTCGGAAGTAGTGCACTCGGCTGCTGGACATCACGACGATATTCGCCCCGAACATATCTACACGGTCCTTGTGGCCGCGGCGGATGCCATCTCGGCCGCTCGTCCCGGAGCACGCCGAGAAACGCTGGAAAAATACGTGCGTCGTCTGGAAGAACTGGAAGGACTCGCCTGCGGTTTTCCCGGCGTCGATCATGCGTTTGCGGTTCAGGCCGGACGTGAAATCCGCGTCATTGTGGACTCGTCGCGCGTGAATGACCGCCAGGCGGCTCGCATGAGCCGTGATATTGCCAGCGCCATTGAGCAAAGCCTGACATATCCGGGTGAGATAAAAGTCACGGTCCTTCGCGAAACTCGAAACGTGGAGTACGCGAAGTAGCAAATTCCTGTTCAAAACCTCCTGCGATCCGGGAAACGAGTGCAAAAAACTGGGAAGTCCGTATTCAAGACTGCGGAATCCCAGACGGCTGAAACCGGTGGACGACTTGTGCCAACAAGACGCCACCTGATTCCGCCGCAGTGGACTGCGTTTCCCGGTCGTCCCCTGCAGGTTCCCCTGCCTATAATGTCTGAACATCCACATTTGCAGCTCAGCACCAGCCGATGCTTTTATTCAGAGGTCCGTTTTTCACGCGACTTCTGACAAATTTTGCGTTCTCTGGTTCTGGCTGCGAAACCTTTTCCCGTACTGACAGAATTCATCAAGCGTGACCAGGAAACCATCCTCCAAAATTCCGGCTCCAACGGCCGACCCCGATGCGATGCGAGATTTGCTGGGGTATTTGAATTTTTCGCAAGGCTCTGTCAGTGCTCGCTTTAGAGCGGTCCTGAATGAGCTGTTTCGCGATCCACAGCGGGCGGCTTCATCAGCCGCGCTGCGCGACTTTCTGCTGACCGAGCTCCAGCGGCTTTCGGAATCAGGCGAAGCAGCGTGCGCAAATCCGGCGCAGGCGGAATCCGTGATTCGGCTGACCCTCAATGAGTTTCTGCCCGCGTATCGGGCTCATCATGCCGACCTGCTCGGGCACCTGCCGGAAGCGGATTTTTATTCCCCATTCCTGCTGGCCCGGATGTTCGAAGCCGTCCTGGCAGCGCGAGCTGAATCAGGGGAAGATCAAACCCCACAGATTATCGAAGGTGCTCTTCGTCGCCTCAATCATTTTGTCGGATATCGCCCAGTTGCTGTGCTGGAGAACGATCGACGTTCTGAAGTTTATACGCACGAACGATTCTGCCCCGTGCCTCTGTATTTTGGTGACGTCGGAGCAGCCACAGGTCTCTATGAATCGCTGATTACGTCCACGATCGCCTTTATGCAGGGTCTTCCTGAAGATCTTGTGGCCAGTTCCCACTTCGCAATTGACCGTCTTGCGGAACTCAGTCTCGACATGCGGTCGCACGACCATCTGCATCCCGTTAATAAGCGCACGAACTACGTCTTCGGCGAATGGGATCCAGACGAAATTGACACACGAGGCTACTATCGTCGGTTCGTAGTGCGGCGCCTGATTCTGGATTCGCTGATTGACTGGATCAAGGCGGGTGGTACGAAGGCAGATCCGGAAAGATTATTTGATGCGTCCGCGGTGCTTGCAGGAACCATCCTGATGGCTTCGGCGATCAGCGGCTCCGGTCCTCAGACGTATGACTCCAGTATCTCGCTGACATCACTGCTTCCCGTGGTCGCTCGACAGCGCGACAACTTCTATCAGCGCCTGCTGGACACGGCAACCGGTGAACGAGCCCGCAGGCTCAGGAAGCTGGCGAATGAATCCCGCCAGCCGTTTGGGCATGTGCGACACGAACTGAATATGTACCTTGCGAAGTATGGTGCAGATCAGGTTCAGCATCGCCATTTATCGTGGATGTTCGCACGCATGGGCTTTGAAGAGGCCAGTTGCGAGGAAGCTTCGATCATCCCATGCCTTTCCGCGCGATTCGAATCAGAAATTCAGTCACGTCTGGTTATGGTCCCGCGCATTGTCCGCAACGGGGAACTGGACACCGCGCGCAGGCTGATTACCGAAGTGATCGATTTTCTGCATCGGGGCATTGAGTGCGGCGGACTCGTCGACCCGTGGAATATCCTTGGTTTTCAGGGATTATTCCCTCTGTTCTTTGCCCGGGAAGATTCCATTCCGGATTCCCGCGTTGAAGTGCTGCTGGACATCATGGGGCAGATTTTCGATGTCTGCGCACTGACCATGAGTGAAGCCGCAGCGGCCGGACGGAAAGATCTGCATGATTCTGTGCTGAAGGATTTTCAGGAACTCGCCGAACACTGGGATCGTTACGCGACCACAACCGTCAACGACCTTTCGCATGTGGAAGGAATGAAGTCCGTAGAAGCCGCCACTCAGGTTGCGCGGGTGCTCGCGGAATGGCGAACGGCCGGAGAATCTGCCGGAGATATTTCCTTCTGGCGACAGCATGTTGAAGACTTCGACGCAACCAGCAGCTTTGCTCAGGTAGTGACGGCTCTGCTGGATCGCAAGGATCATGTGGCCGCCATGGGGCTACTGATGCAGTGGCTCAGCTATGCCGAAACCGTTCCACTGGAGAACGGTCCGCACTCCATCCACCGCATGCTGCACCGCCTGCTGCAGTGCATTTGTGATCAGCCGGAACCGGACAAACGCTGGAACAATCTGCGCCGCCTGTTCGCTTTTATCGAAGCCAATGCCGGGTTGTTCTGGGAAATCCCCAGTCTTGGAGAATTCGCCGAACAGCGAAAACGGGGCCGAAAAGGTGGTAAGGAAAAGGACGATCTGGACATCGAGCACCTGTTCGATGGCGAAGAGTCCGACGACAAACTGCTCGAAGCCGCATGGGACGACGTGACCTATCGCGACTCCACCGATGACGGCAATGCGTCCGACACAATGGACGGCAGTTCGGCGCCAGGAACAACGGAATTCGAAGTTCTCTATCGGCAGATGGAACCTCGGCTCAAATTCCTTCACACCGTCGGATCACTGTGGGGAATTGCCGCCGTCTGGGTTTCGCGTTCAGCCGCAACATCTGACACGGCCGACGATCAGAAGGAACACCTTCGCGAATGGCTGGCTTCCATTCGTGGTCGGCTGCAGGGGCTGAGTGACCTTGTTCGCGAAGTACGCGACTATGAAATTACCACGCTGGGTTCCGGCCTTGAAGGCAATATTGAATACGACATTCAGATGCAGTGTCGGTTTCTGCTGATGCAGAATGCGCTGTCGACGACTGTCGAATTTCTGATGGCAGAACGGCTGATTGGCGCAGTCATCTCCGAAGAATCCATCACCAAAGACACCGCTTCGCTGGACCGCCAGTTGTCGCGGATGTTCGGAGCCGTTTTCGCTCAGGATGCCGACTCGGCTCGCAAATCCTTTCCGGCTTTGTGCAAAGAACTTAAACGCAGGCCGCTGCTCTACGTGCCGTTTGAAAACGGTGGCCAGCCAGCCGCCATTTTGAAGGCCAGGACTCTGCAGTCGGTCATCCGTGTCCTGCTCAGCCAGCTGCCACGTCTCGGGCTGCTTGCGGAAACCTTCGAGCTGCTGCAGGTTTCTCTGCAGATGGAACGTACGTCCCGGCCCTCGGGTCAGGCAGTGACGGAATTCGACCGCCTGTTCCGGATTGGACTCAGCAGTTCCGTGGAAGCTGTTCTGCAGTCCGCCGCCCGGTGGAAGGGAGAACCCAGCCAAAAGGTGAAGAACATCCTGAAGAGAATTCAGAGATTACTGGATTCCTATTCAGACCTCTGGACTCGCCACAGCGGCTCCATGCGACTGTCGATCGTGGAAGACCTGCACGATGATGAATATGCGAAGGAAGTCAAAGAATTCATCGAAACATACGGCGAGGATCTGTTCCACACTCGGATGCTGACTCTGGGAAATGCGCGAGCGA
>Ga0209284_10001470_pt1 | contig 36313 bp, 37 predicted proteins | sample FRY03_FD_187211 | JGI IMG/M metagenome (GOLD analysis project Ga0209284, IMG submission 187211) | Freshwater microbial communities from Lake Fryxell liftoff mats and glacier meltwater in Antarctica - FRY-03 (SPAdes) (version 2) | ecosystem: Environmental > Aquatic > Freshwater > Ice > Glacier... | reverse complement strand
AGTTATTGTTGTTTCAATCGGAGCATATTATATCTGGCATTTTTCAATTACAACATTATTACTCATCAGTAGTACAGCAGCTATTGCAGGTACTTTTGGTGATTTATTGGAAAGCAAATTAAAAAGAATGGCAGGAGTAAAAGATAGTGGTTCAATTATGCCCGGTCATGGAGGATTTTTAGACCGTTTTGATTCTTTATTGTTGGCTGCTCCGGCAGTTTGGCTAGTATTATGGCTTTTTTTATAAGCATTCTGCTAATTCAGCTTTACATTTGTTCTTTAAATTATACTAATGACTATACATAGGGAAGGATATAAAACAATTGCAGTGACCGCTTTTTTATTCGGACTGTTCAATATGATTTCTTTTAATTTTATTAGCAGCCGTTTACCTTTTTTAGCGATTGCGTTATTTATTTTTACACTAGGTTTATTTTTATTTATCATTTCTTTTTTCAGAATTCCTAAAAGGGTTCATACAATTAATGAAGATCAAATTATTTGTCCCGCCGACGGTAAGGTTGTAGTTATAGAAGAAATTACTGACGTAGAGTATTTTAAGGACAGGAGAATTCAGGTAAGCATATTTATGAGTCCTGCTAATGTGCATGTTAACCGAAACCCAATGGATGGTGAAGTTGTTTACAATCAATACCATAAAGGAAAATATTTAGTGGCGTGGCATCCAAAATCTTCAACAGAAAATGAGCGTTGGAGTTTGGTTGTAAAAAACAATCGTGGCGAAATTTTATACAAACAAATTGCAGGGGCTTTAGCTAAAAGAATTTGTAATTATACAAAAGTTGGTCAGTTGGTAAAGCAAGGCGATGAGTATGGATTTATTAAGTTCGGAAGCAGGGTAGATATATTATTACCTGTAGGAACTACTATAAATGTGGGTTTAAATGAAGTAGTAAAGGGCGGTGTTACGGTCTTAGCTACTTGGTAATCAATGAGTTAATCATTTTAACAGTATTATTGCTCATTCATTCAATAAAATTGGTATTTTTAATTATTCAATTAATTTAAAACAGATATATGAAAAAAGTATTTTTATTTGCTACTGCGGCTTTTTTATTTAGTGGAGTAGCGTTTGCTGGTGGTGACGGTAAGAAATGTGCTAAATCTAAAGAGTGTGGTAAAGAGATGGCAGGAAAAGACATGAAAGACTGCGGCAAAGAAATGGCTGGGAAAGGCATGAAAGATTGTTGCAAAAAAGAGACTGCTAAAAAAGCAACAACTAAGCCTGCTGCAAAAGCATAACTTAATTCAAACTATTTTAAAACCCGTTCTGATGAAATGCTGAACGGGTTTTTTATTTATAGGATTGTTTCTAATTCTTTCAGATGATAAATAGTGTAAGTTGGTTTTACTTCTGTAATTGCATTAATATGATTTACGAAAATACAATCCATTCCTGCGTTTAAAGCTCCTTTAATATCTGCTTCAATATTATCACCTATCATTATACTTTCTTTAGCGGCGGCACCAGATTTTTGTAGAGCAAAATCAAAAATTTCTTTATTGGGCTTTAAGCTATTGCTTCCTTCCGATGTAATTACTTCAATAAAATATCCATCAATATTGCTTTTACTTAGTTTATGGAATTGAACTTTTTCAAATCCATTGGTAATTAAATGCATTTGATATCCTTTATTCTTTAGATAAGTTAATATTTCAAGTGTATATGGAAACAAACTATTCTTAGTTGGTAAAATATCTAAAAATTCCAACCCCATTTTTCGGGATAGTGGTTCATTGGCAATTTTAAAGTCAAGTAATGAAAGCCACATTCTCTTCCACCTTAATTCATCCTGCTTAATTTTTCCTTTCGAATATTTATCCCAAAGTAAATGGTTGTGATGACTATACCTTTCAAAAAAAAGATCAAAGCTGTTCACTCCAATTTCATTTAACTGGTTATTATTAAAAATATCCACCATGGCTTCTTTTGAATTTGTTTCAAAATCCCATAAAGTATGATCGAGGTCGAAAAAAAGATGTTGGTATTGCATTTGGCAAAGGTAATTGCTGTAAGCGATTTAATTATAAATTTGTAAAATGTTAATCATCATCACAGGATCCTCCAAAGGAATAGGAAAAGCAATAGCTGCGCAATTTGCAAAATCAGCCAATACAATATTATTATGTAGTAGGGGACAGAAGCAACTGTATGACACTGTTGCCAATTTGCAAACCGAATTTCCTAATGCTACTTTTAAAGGAAAGCCTTGCGATATGAGTAATAAAGCAGACGTGATTGAATTTGCTAATTGGTGCTTGAAACATGGAACTCCAGATATTGTGGTTAATAATGCTGGTGAGTTTACGCCAGGAAGTATTCATGAAGAAGCTGATGGTGTGCTAGAGCAAACGATTGAAACGAATTTATACAGTGCATATCATCTTACAAGAGCTTTGCTTCCTTCAATGATTGAAAAAGCTCATGGCCATATTTTTAATATTTGTTCTATTGCTTCATTAAATGCTTATGCAAATGGAGGAAGTTATAGTATTAGCAAATTTGCATTATTGGGCTTTAGTAAAAATTTGCGAGAAGAATTAAAACCAAAAGGCATTAAAGTTACTGCTGTTTATCCGGGTGCTACACTCAGTTCAAGTTGGGATGGATTTGATATAGATCCCAAAAGAATTATGGAAGTAGAAGATGTAGCTAAAATGGTATTTGCTGCATCTCAATTATCTACTATGGCGGTTGTAGAAGATATTATTTTACGACCACAATTGGGCGATTTATAATTAACAATAGCGTAACCTTACGCTAACTTTCAATTAATATATAGTCTGGAGTTTTGCTAAACTCCTATATATGGACAAACGTCCGCTTGAAGTTGTAGTAATGAGTGATCTGCATTTGGGAACTTATGGTTGCCATGCAACAGAACTCGTTAACTATCTTAAAAGTATTCAGCCACAAATCTTGGTGTTGAATGGAGATATCATAGATATATGGCAATTCAACAAAAGATACTTTCCTGTAGCCCATATGCAAGTGATTAAAGAAATCATGAACTTATTGAGCAAAGGCACTAGAGTTATTTATATAACAGGCAATCATGATGAAGCTTTACGCAGGTACAGCGATATGAACATGGGTAATTTTCAATTAACCGATAAAGTGGTGATGGAAGTTAACGGCAAAATGACATGGATTTTTCATGGAGATGTTTTTGATGCTACAACAAAAGGTGGTGCAAAGTTTTTGGCAAAACTAGGTGGACATGGATATGATCTATTGATTCTCATTAATAGTTTCATCAATTGGTTGTTGAAATTGATTGGAAAAGAGAAAATGAGTTTTAGTAAAAAGGTAAAGAATGGCGTTAAAAAAGCGGTTTCATGGATTGGAGATTTTGAACAAACTGCTGCTGAATTAGCCATTGCTAAAAAATACGATTATGTAATATGTGGACATATTCATCAGCCACAAAAAAGAGTAATTTCTACAAAAGATGGATCTGTAATTTATTTAAATAGTGGTGATTGGATTGAAAACTTAACTGCATTAGAATACAGCAATAATGAGTGGGCAATTTTTCAGTATGATGAAAAACATTTTGTAAAGTCTGAAGCATCAATTGTAAAAATGGAGAAAAAATTGCCTGAGCTAAATGTAGTAACAGATGAAATAGCTTTATTCATTCACTCTTTAGCACTTTAATCATGAAAATTTTATATTCAGTTCAAGCAACGGGTAATGGCCATATCAGTAGGGCAATTGAGCTTATGCCTTTTCTGAAGCAATATGGTGAAGTTGATGTTTTTCTGAGTGGAAGCAATAGTCATTTAAATCCGGAATTACCTATTAAATACAGAAGTAAAGGAGTTAGTTTGTTTTATGGTAATAAAGGTGGTTTAGATTATTGGAAGATGTTGAAAGATTTTAGTTTAAAGCGTATTTGGAAGGAAGCTAAGGCTTTGCCTGTTGATAGATACGATGTTGTATTGAATGATTTTGATAGTATTACCTCACTTGCATGTAAATTAAAAAATGTACCAAGTGTTGGTTTTGGTCACCAAGCAAGTTTCAGAAGCAACAATGTACCGCGACCTTTAAAAAATGATTTAGCTGGAGAAATTGTGTTGAAGCATTATGCAAGTTCAACAGCTTATGTTGGTTTGCATTTTAAACAATATGATAATTTTATTTTTTCTCCAATTCTTAAAAATCAAATTTTAAGTGCTGATGTTTCCAATAAAGGTCATGTTACTGTTTATCTTTCTCACTATAGTGATGAAGTAGTAAAGAAAACCTTGCATCAAATACAAGGCATCCGTTTCGAAGTTTTTTCTAAAAAAGTGAAACAGGTAATAATTGATAAGAATATTACTTTTATCCCTATTAATAACGACAATTTTACCAATAGCATGATAGATTGCCTTGGAGTAATTACTGGTGCAGGTTTTGAAACACCAGCTGAGGCTTTGTACTTGGGAAAGAAATTATTGTGTTTGCCAATATTAGGACAATACGAACAACTTTGTAATGCCGAATCTTTAAAAGATTTTGGTGTTTCAGTTATCAATAAAATCGAGGAAGATTTTTATTTAAAAATTGAAAATTGGTTGAATGGTCAAGCACCAACTCAATTATCGCTTACCAATTCTACCTACGAAATTGTGCAGCATACTATAGATCTGGCTAGAAGTTTAAAAACTAAAAATACTTTTGAACAATTATTATCTGAGGATGATTTTCAAGTGATGTTTTAGAGATTAATTTTCTCCTGCTAATAAAATTTGCCATGCATTAGCAGCTTTATTTTGATTGAGTAATTCAGCTGCATAAATATGTAATTCTTTTTCCATTTCTGTAGGGTTGATGGAATAATATTGGATGATATTTTTTAATCGGTCATCATGAAAAGTTGGATCAACAAATGGTTCTTCTTTAACATTTGCTAACTGACCTAAATGATTTCCGGTAAGAATATTACTATTGCGAATGCTTGCTGGTAAAGCATCTACGCCAATACCTAATTCTGTATTTGGCTTTGCTACTTTAAATAAATTAGAACTATCAATTCTGCTATACCAATCGCCACCCAATCTAGCTATATGATGCATTTTTGTTTGATCAATCATTGTTTTATCTGAATTCAAAATAGATTCATCTATATGCATACACAAAACTTCTGCAATTACTAATTGTCCTGCCCCTCCATTTTCTCCCAAACTTTTAACTTCATTTACTTTACACTCTAATCTAATCTTTGCTTCCTTAACCATTGGTGGCTTAACTATAGATGCAGGTTCTTTTGTAAATCCAGCTTTAATAAATTCATCAACTCCTTTTGGAAATTCGCAACTAGATAAACTCATTTGTTGCACCATATCATAATCCACCATATTAATCACCACTTCCGGAACTTCTAATACGTTTTCTAAAGTATGTTTCAATGTATTATCTCTCCCTTTTCTTGATGGAGAAAAAATAACGATTGGTGGGTTAGAAGAAAAAAGGTTGAAGAAACTAAATGGACTTAAATTCACATTCCCTGCTTTATCAATTGTACTTGCAAAACAAACAGGTCTTGGTGCGATAGCATGTTGTAGCCAAGCTTGTTTTTCAGGAAAAGTTAATGTTTGTAAATTAATGATCATGCGAGTTACGGGTTACGGGTTACGGGTTACGAGTTACGGGTTACGGGTTACGGGTTGCGGGTGACGAGTTGCTTTTAATTTTTTTAAATATATGAGTAGTTTCCCAATTTGACTGCCTAAAGTTTTTGTTTGAATAATTAATGGTTCTAGACTTTCTTTAGACGCGTAATTTATTTTTATTGCAAATATTAAACAGTTTCTTACTTCTCCACAAGATCCTTTAGCGATTCGTAAATATCTTACAAAATCATTATTGTTATTATATTCAAACCCTTCAGCAATATTATTTGATATTGATAATACTGCTCGTTTAATTTGGTCTTTAAATGAGTAATCCTTAGAAATAGGTAAGTTCTTCAAAGAGAGATCAAAAACCTGTACACCTAATTCTTGTGCGCTTTGCCAAATTACTAAATCTTCGAACGAATTAATGCTAGCCATATTAAACCAATTAGAATTATTAATTCGAAAATAGTGTTGCAACAAAACCCGCAACTCGCAACTCAACACTCGCAACTACCTTTTCTTAAGGGCTAATACAGAGAAATCATCTTGATCTCGAATAAGTACATTCCGCGAACTCTGCGCCTCTGCGGTGAAGTTATCAATTACTAATTTTAGTATTTAGGTATTTTTACTTTAGATATATCTTTTTTTAACGGTACTATTTTTTCAATTTTAAAATTGAAAATTCAGTATCATCTTTTACAATAGTATTGGCGATTTTACCAATGCCTTCAATTTCCATTTCAACTACATCTCCTGCTTGAAGCCACTGTTCGGGATAGTTGGGGTCATTTAATTTTCCTGTTCCATTTAATTCTAAAAAACAACCAGTACCTACAGTGCCGCTACCTATTACATCTCCCGGATGCATATCAACTCCATAAGCACATCGCTCAATAATTTCAGCAAAAGTCCAATCCATTTGCGCAACATTTCCTTCACTTACTTGAATTCCGTTAACCCAACATTTCATGCTTAAATTCCATGCTTTACCAGTATGACCTTCTTTGCAAGGGACTTCAAATTGTTCTAATTCATCTAGTGTAACCAAGCATGGTCCAATTACTGTAGAAAAATCTTTTCCTTTTGCTGGCCCAAGGTTTAATAACATTTCTTCCATCTGTAATCTGCGGGCACTAATATCATTCATGATCATTAATCCCCCAATATAATTATCCGCTTCACTAGCCTTAATATTTCTTCCAGACTTACAAATAACAATGGCAGCCTCTAACTCAAAATCTAATTTTTCAAAATGGTCGGGCATGCATTTTATATCACCTGCACCCTGAATACTATGGTGATTAGTGAAATAAAATATTGGATATTGATCAAATTCGGGAATCATCTCTACTTTTCTGTTTCTACGAGCTGCTGCAACATGTTGCCTAAATGCATATCCATCTCTGCATGATGTTGGAAAGGGAATAGGGGCTAGTAAATGAATATCTTCTAATGCTATTCCGTTATCATTGCTAATCCTACCACTTTTAATAGCTGCTTCTGTTTGTTGGGCAATTGGAAAAAGATCATTCCAATACTGCAAAAACATATTCATACTATTGGGCAATTCCGGATGCATTAAATCGCAATCGAATAGTAAATCATTTACTAAAAAGGCTAGTTGATCGCGCCCTTCGGTTAAGTAAGAAACAAGCTTCATCGTATAGTTATTTATTGCACGAAAATAGGTAAATTGACAGCATTATCAGTTGTATATTTATTGGATAATCTATCTATAATGCTCAAAATCCTTGGCAATTTTTTATGCTTTCTCTTTTTTGCAGGTTCATTATTTGCAAGCGACAGCTCTTGGATAAGAATTAACCAATTAGGGTATTTACCCAAAGGCACTAAAGTAGCTGTATGGTGCAGTAAAGATTTAAAAACCCCCAAGCAATTTTTATTGATAGATGTAAAAACAAAAAAAGTAGTGTTTACTGGAAATGCTAGTAAAGATTTTGGCAAATACGGTCCATTTACTTCAACTAGTAGGTTAGACTTTTCTGCCTTTTTAAAACTGGGTAAATATTTTATTCAAGTCGAAAAAATAATTTCTCCCATTTTTGAAATTAACCAAACTGTGTATACTGGCACTGCCGATTTTTGTTTGCAATATATGCGCCAACAAAGAAGTGGTTTCAATCCTTTTTTAAAAGATAGTTGCCATACGCATGATGGATATACCATGTATGGCAATTCGGTTGGATTAAAAGATAGCACATATATAGATGCAACTGGTGGATGGCATGATGCAAGTGATTATTTGCAATACAGTTCTACTTCGGCAAATGCAACCTATCATTTATTGATGGCCTATCGCGACTTCCCCAATGTATTTAAAGATCAACATTTATGGAATGGCTTATATGGCAAAAATTACAGAGCCGATGTTTTAGATGAAGCCAAGTGGGGTTTAGATTGGCTCATTAAAATGCATCCCAATAAAGATTGGTTGTTTAATCAATTGGGAGATGATAGAGATCATAGAGGTATGCGAATTCCTAAAGAAGATACGTATTATGGTAAAGGGTTTGAGCGTCCTGTATATTTTTTGAATGGTGAAATTCAACAACGAGGAAAATTCATGAACAATACTACTGGTACTAGTTCTACTTCAGCAAAATTTAGTAGTGCTTTTGCTTTGGCGGCTAAAATATTTAAAGACGACGCAAAATTATATTCTCAAAAAGCAGTAAGCTCTTATCAATATGCTTATAAAAAATTAGGTGTAGCTCAAACAGTTTCTGTGGTTTCACCTTATATATATGCAGAAGACAATTGGGTAGATGATATGGAGTTGATGAAGGCTCAAATAAAAAATAAAGAAAGTTCATTTGCTTTTGCAAAACAAGAACCAATAACACCATGGTTAGGAAAAGATACTGCTGCACATTATCAATGGTATCCTTTTATAAATCTTGGTCATTACGAATTGGCAAAACAATTAGCCGGCTCAAAAAGAGATACTATAATCAATTTTTATAAAAACGGAATAAAAGCAGTTTGGATTAAAGCAAAGCAAAATGCATTTTATAGAGGAGTGCCATTTATTTGGTGCAGCAATAATTTAACCGTGGCATTTGCCATGCAATGTAAGTGGTACAGTCAACTAACAGGAAGTAAGGAGTTTGATCAATTAGAACAAGCAAATATCGATTGGCTATTTGGTTGTAATCCATGGGGAACCAGCATGGTGTTTGGGTTACCAAGAAATGGAGATACTCCAGTAGATCCTCATTCTGCTTTTACCCATTTAAAAAATTATCCAATAAATGGAGGATTGGTTGATGGTCCAGTTTATACAAGCATCTATAAAAACTTAATCGGCATTCAATTAAAAGATGCAGATGAATATGCTCCATTTCAAAGTGATTTGGCGGTTTATCATGATGATTATGGAGACTATAGCACCAATGAACCTACAATGGATGGTACCGCAAGCTTAATTTATTTACTCGCAGCACAAGAAGCAGCTGCTGGTAAAAGCCCAATAAAAAACAATACAATTGCTGCTCAACATACAATGCAAAAAGGAGCAATTGTAAAAGCATCAGTAACTGATCAATCCGTTGCTTTAGTTTTTACTGGAGATGAATTTGGAGATGGACTCAGTATAATTCAACAAAAATTAAAAGAAGAAAAAGTTGCAGCAAGTTTTTTCTTTACAGGAAGATTTTATCGGAATTCCAATTTTCAATCGGGGATAAAAAAATTAATTCAGTCCAACCATTATATGGGTCCGCATAGTGATACTCATTTATTGTACAACGATTGGACTAAACGCGATAGCCTATTAGTAAGCTATCAGCAATTTACCGATGACCTTAATAAGAATATGGATGCGATGGAAGTATTGGGTATTAATACTAAACAAGTAAACTATTTTATCCCTCCCTATGAATGGTGGAATGATAGTGTTGCTAGCTGGACAAATTGGCGAGGAATGCAATTGATTAGTTTTACTCCAGGCACATTTACCAATGCCGATTATACTTGGCCAGAAATGGGCAATCCATATAAATCGAGTGAATTCTTAATGAACAAAATAAAATCATTATCAGACGATTCAAAAAATTTTAGCGGCTCAATTATTTTAATTCATATTGGAACAGATCCTAGAAGAAAAGATAAATTGTATAATCAATTGGGAGCGCTGATTCAGTTATTGAAAAAGAAAGGATACCAATTTAAACGAGTCGATCAATTGTTGGAATAATTACCAAGCATCTTCATTGTTGGTTGGTTTAAGTTGTTTGTATTTTTCTTTGCTGACCTTTTTTTCAATCTGCCGTTCTATAATTGCATCTGCAATAAGTTCAGCAGCACTAGTATCTGACTTGTTAATTAAAAGATTTTTAATTTTTGCTTCGCTTACATCAATTCTATAGAGGGCATAGATCAATTTTTCAAAATCATTAATAATGAGGTAATTGATTGTATCAATAAGTTCGGTTCTGTTTAATTGATCAACAGTTGCTATGTCTAGATTGTATTGAATCATTTACAAATATTTAATATATTTATGAGCCTAAAATGCTGATATGAAAAAATACATTGTTACTACTTTACTTTTTTTATTTAGTGGAATATTAGTTGCTCAAAATATTGCAAAAACCATCCCTGGGTATAAAAATTCAAAGTTATCAATTAATGTGAGGATTGCAGATTTATTGACTAGAATGACTATTCAAGAAAAAGCTGGACAATTAAATCAGTTAAATGGAGGTGTGTTTACGGGACCTGCTTTGAATGATGCGGGACAAAAAGGAAAAGTTCAAATGGTGCGTGATGGAAAAATAGGCTCTTTTTTAAATGTAATTGGTGCTAAGGAAACGAGAAATATTCAAGAAGTTGCAGTTAAAGAAAGCAGATTGGGAATTCCTTTATTATTTGCATTTGATGTAATTCATGGATATAAAACGGTGTTTCCAATTCCTTTAGCAGAAGCCTGTAGTTGGGATTTGAAGCAGATTGAAATTAATTCATCCATTGCTGCAAAAGAATCTGCTGCAGCCGGATTGCATTGGACATTTGCGCCAATGGTTGATATTAGTACAGACCCACGTTGGGGCCGTGTTATGGAAGGTGCAGGAGAAGATACTTATTATGGAACGTTGGTAGCTGCTGCAAGAGTTAAAGGCTTGCAAGGTAATTTAGATGATGTGCTACATATTTTGGCTTGCGTAAAACATTATGCTGCTTATGGTGCAGTAGAAGCAGGCAGAGAATACAATCATGTTGATGTTTCTAGAGTTGGTTTGTGGAATAAATACCTTCCTACTTATAAAGCTGCTGTAGATGCAGGTGCCGCTACAGTTATGAATTCATTTAATGTGGTAGATGGATTGCCAGCAAGTGCAAATCGATATTTGATAGAAGATGTTTTAAAAAAGAAATGGGGTTTTAAGGGATTGATTGTTAGTGATTGGGGTTCTTTTGGAGAATTGATTAATCATGGATATGCTGATAACGAAAAAGATGCTGCACTTAAATCATTAAATGCGGGTAGTATGATGGATATGGAATCGAAAGTTGTTATAGAACATTTACCTGCATTGGTTAAAGAAGGAAAAATAACCATGAAGCAAGTAGATGATGCTGTGAGTAAGGTACTTTACTTTAAATTTAAATTAGGCTTGTTCGATGATCCCTATAAATTTTCTGATGAAGTAAGAGAAAAGGCAACATTATTCTCTCCAGAAAATAGAGCCGAAGCGCTTAAAGCAGCAAGAGGTTCAATTGTTTTGTTGAAAAATAATAATCAGATTTTGCCTTTGAATTCTAGCACTAAAAAAATTGCTTTGGTTGGTAGTTTTGCAAAAAGCAAAGAAGACCTTTTTGATTTTTGGGTTGCTAATGGGGTTGCAAATGATGCTGTAAGTATTTATGAAGGCTTAACAGCTAAATTAGGAGCGTCTGCGGTTGATTATACTGCAGGTTATAACTTAGATAATACTACCAATGATCAACTCATTAATCAATCAGTGGCTTCGGCAAATTCCTCAGATGTTGTAGTGGTAACAGTTGGTATCAGTGGAAAATTGGCCGGTGAAGAAAGATCATTGGCAAATATTAATATTCCAGATGCACAAGTACAATTATTAAAAGCTTTACAAAAAACAGGTAAGCCAATTGTTGTTTTGGTAAATAGTGGTAGACCTTTGGTGTTGACTCAAATACAGGATTTAAGTACTGCCATTGTTCAGTGTTGGATACTTGGTACCGAAGGCGGAAATGCAATAGCGGATATGTTAACTGGCGTTTATAATCCTTCAGGAAAAACAGTCATGAGTTTTCCGTATGCAGTGGGACAAATACCAGTTTACTACAATCATTTTAATACCAATCGCCCTGCTCCAGATTCTGGTGATGGCGCATGGAAGTCGCGCTACCGTGATATTCCAAACGAACCATTGTATCCATTTGGATATGGATTAAGCTATACAAAATTTGATTATTCTAATTTGCAATTAAGTGGTAATGAAATGAAAAAAGACGGTTCAATAAAAGTAAATATTACTGTTAAAAATACTGGCACTTATGATGGTGATGAAGTTGTTCAATTATATATTCGCGATTTTGTTAGCTCAATAGTTCGGCCTGTAAAAGAATTGAAAGGCTTTCAGAGAATTAATTTAAAAGTTGGAGAAAGTAAAACAGTTCAATTTACACTAACCGGTACGGACTTGTCTTTTTATGATGAAAATGGAAATACAAAACTAGAGGCTGGAAAGTTTGGTGTGTTTGTTGGAGGTAATTCTAAACAAACGCTTAATGGAAGTTTTGAATTAAAATAGATTAATATTTTTCTATAACACCAAGACCGAATAAAGCAAAATCATATTTTGCAGGATCGTTTGGGTCTAACTTTTTAAGGTAACTGGTAAGCTCTTCTGCAGCTTGCCAGTCCACCTGTTTTCTTTCTAAAAGATTAAAGCGTTTTGCTACCCTAGCAACATGAACATCAATAGGGCAAATCAATTGAGCCGGTTTTATTTTATTCCATATGCCGAAATCAACCCCATGATTGTCTTTTCGAACCATCCATCTTAAGTACATATTTAAACGCTTGCAGGTAGAACCTTTTGCTGGAGTAGAAATATGTTTTCTAGTGCGATTTGGTGCATCTTCCAACGAAAAAAAATTTTCATGAAATTGAATTAAAGCTTCATAAATAGAATTGGGAGATTTCTTATTTTTTAAAAATGCATCTTCTAGTGAAGAGTTGGTTTTATAGTGATGGTTTAGAAATTCAATACAATATAAAAGATCGGTAGTATTAAAAGTTCGGTGTTTAAATCCTTCTAATTTTTTTAATTCTTTTGCAGAAGCGTTCAAGCAAAATTCATGCGGATGCATTTGCATTAACTGCATTAACTCTTTCGATTTATTAATAATGGTTGTTCTATTTCCCCAGGCAAAAATAGCTGCAAAGAATCCTGCTATTTCAATGTCTTGTTTTTTAGTAAAAAGATGCGGAATACAAATAGGGTCGGCTGCTATAAATGAGGGCTTGTTGTACTGACTAACTTTCAACTCAAAAAAGTCATGTAATTTTTTTAACTTGCTCATTATTTTAAGTCCAGCATTTTACTCATAATGTCTATTCCTATTCCATCTACAATATTATTTTTATTGAAAGCATTAACTGCAATAAAAATTCCCTTACCTGTTTCTTTGTGAAATGCACAGAAAGTAGAGAAACCATAAGTTCCACCACTATGCCAATAAAGCGAACTGTTATTTGGTAGAGAAAGGATATGCCATCCTTTGGCAATTTGTAAACGCTTATTAATTACAGCAGTTGGTTTTGTAATATTTTGTATTACTAAAGATTGATCATTCTTCAATAAATACTCAATATAAGATAGCATATCAGTTGCATCTGATTTAATTCCACCTGCAGCTTTTAAACTATTCATAGTCCAATAAGTAGCAACAGAATCATTAAAGTAACCTATACTTACAGCGCGATTTGGAGCTGCATTCATTTGAGTATAACTCATTTTAAACGGCTTAGCAATATATTGTTTTAGCAACTGTTCATATGATTTTCGGGAAATTCTTTCTGCAAGTACACCAGCTAATCCAGCACCTAAATTAGAATAGTTAACTTTTCCATTTTTGGTAATAATGACAGTTTTCAGATAGCTGAATAATTTTTGTTCACTATAATTTTCATAAGGTTGCATTGAATTAATAGGAGTACCCATATTATTTGGAAGCCTTGGTAAGCCAGCAGTGTGGTTCATCAATTCTACAAAACGGATGTTGGCTACTGAACTGTTCTGTTGAATACTATCGGGCAAATATGTACCGATGAATGCGCTATCACTTATTTTATTTTTTATAAGAACTGAAGTAAGTATATAGGCGGTGAATGTTTTACCAATACTTCCAATTTCAACTTGTGTAGCAGCATCAAATAGTTGGGAGGTCTCTTTATTTGCAAATCCAGCTGTATAATAACTTCTTGTTTTTAAATCAGTTGTCCCAATAATTATACCCGGTATAGCTTTAGCAGCAACAAGGCTATCAATTTTATGTTGAATTGTAACAGGTATTTGCGAATAGCAATTTGTATAAATGCACAAAAGAGATATTGCAATGATATATTTCATTCGCTATATATTTATTTATCCTAATGCTTTATTTAAATCTTCAATTAGATCTTCTGCATCTTCTACGCCAATACTTAATCTTATTAATGTGTCGCTTAAACCATTGGCTATTCTTTTTTCTCTAGGGATAGATGCGTGCGTCATAGAAGCAGGATGATTGATTAAGCTTTCAACTCCTCCTAAACTTTCTGCCAATGAAAATAGTTTAGTGGAGGATAATACTTTTTTAGCTGCTTCCATGCTATCATCTTTTAATTCAAAAGAAAGCATACCACCAAAATCGCGCATTTGTTTTTTAGCAATAGCAAAACTTGGATGATCTTCAAAACCACACCAATACACTCTACTTATTTTTGGATGATTACGTAACCAATGTGCAATAGTTTTTCCGTTTTCACAATGGCGTTGCATACGCAAATGCAAAGTTTTAATTCCACGAAGTACTAAAAAGCAATCCATTGGTCCAGGTACAGCACCACAGCTTTTTTGTATAAAATATAATTGCTCACGCAACTCTGCGCTATTCATCATTAATGCGCCTTGTATTACATCACTATGTCCGCCAAGGTATTTGGTTGCAGAGTGCATTACAATATCTGCACCTAGGTCTAATGGATTCTGCAAATAAGGAGAAGCAAAAGTATTGTCAACACAAAGCAATGATCCATTGGCTTTTGCAATTGTTGAAACGGCTTCAATATCAGTAATATTCATTAAAGGATTGGTTGGAGTTTCAATCCATATTAATTTTGTTTTTGGGGAGATTGCGTTTTGAATATTGGCTACATTAGTTGTATCAACATAGGTAAAAACGATTCCAAATTTTTCAAATATTTTGGAGAACAAACGATAAGTACCACCATACATATCATTTGCAGCAATCACTTCATCGCCAGGAGATAGTAATTTAATTACTGCATCAGTTGCAGCAACGCCGCTACTAAACGCTAAACCAAATTTTCCATTTTCAATTTGTGCGTATGCCTCTTCTAGTGCTTTACGAGTGGGGTTCTGACTCCTTGCATATTCAAATCCTTTATTTACTCCTGGGGCTTCTTGAACATAAGTAGAAGTTTGGTAGATGGGTGTCATAATTGCACCAGTTGAAGGATCGGGCTCAGCACCTGCGTGGATGTATTTAGTAGCTGTTTTCATTGTAATCGATTTTTTACTTGTAAAAGCAAATATACGTTACAATAAAGTGCTAGTTAGTAAGAGTTGATTGTATTTACTTACAATATAAATTAGTGATCAGATATTCCACCTATTCTTTTGACTAATTTCTATCTGCCTAGTTTTTTTTGAAATAAATAACTATTATGAGAACTGAATTCTTGATTATAGGACTTAATACAAAAATAACAAATTGTATATTTTTTTGCAAAAACAGGGTTAGAGAATCGATAGATGGTCGAAGTCATTTTTTTGTAATTATTTCAGGTAATAAATAACATTTTTCTATGAAATTTATTTCTATTTTATTTTAAGTACTATCTTGATAAATTCCCTTAATTATATCCATTTTCATATAAACATTGATTAATAATTAGATATACCGCCTAAACTTTTAATTATTATCCAATTTCCCTTTTCTTTTTTAAATAAAAATGTTTCTTGAGCACCCCCATCAGAAAAATATCCTCTACAAAAAATGCAAAGTGTATAGTTTTTATAAAAAATTGGTTTTGCAAATTGAATATAATCTTGTTCCTTGTTAAATGGCACAAGTTTTACTTTTAAAACTAAGCTTTCTGTTAACAATAATTTAGAAGTATCTAATGTTGATTTTAAAAAATTATTTCTTTCATTCATACTTAAATATCCCCTAGACCAATCTTCATTATTTGGAAAAACTAAATATTTATACAGCCCTCTATTCGATAAAAGATTTAATACTCTAATAGTGTCTGGGCTAAATATTCTTAGATTAGATCTTATGGAGTATAAAAAACAAATTGTTTCTTTTTTATACTTTCTATTATTTTGGGCAAAAATTATTTGGCCCAATGCTAAGAAAATAAGGAGCAATAAATATTTATGTAAAACTTGTTTACTCATATTGTTTAGTTTAATTCAGACCCGGTTGTGCCTCTATTGGGATTACAAGGAGATCCTGCTTCACCGACTTTATGTCTTTGAGAAAAATAATCCCAATGTTGTGCGCTGCTTTGATTATTATTGAATCCCCATCTGGTAATTAAAGTATCAAAATGTTCCAATACGGCAACATCATTGCTTAACCCACCTAATGACAAAGATTTTGCTTGTTCCAAAGTAATATCTGGAAAAAAGTCTTTTAGAGATTGCGACATTTCATCCATATAACCTGATAACATTATAAAATGCTGATAGTTATTTGGAGGAGTAATACCGACACTTAACGAATTCGCTGACGCTATTGTAAGTGAAGTATGAATTATTTCATGAATGATTACAGCTGCTTTATATTCTTGAGATGCACCATTTAAAATGGAACTGTTAAGAGTAATTTTATGGTTCATTACGCCATTTACATAAATTTGGTCTGATGAGGTATGGGCTGGAACAGGATATCCATTATTACCTGTGACAGAACTAGTCTGTTCAAATGTGACATTTACCTTATCATTTACAGAAAAAACATCTTTTAAAATCTTTGTAATTGCATTTGAAATAGATCCGTTTAACAATTGATTGATAATCATTTGTAAACATGGATCAGTTAATTTAGTTTTAACATCTTCAATTGCTGGAGAACCACCAGAAACATTATTCCCACCACTTCCTCCACAATTGGAGCGAATAATATTTTGTAATTTATTATCTATTGAAATAGTTTGTTCACATGTATTTGTGCAAGAAGCGCCCAAAAATTCGTAGTCAATTGAACCATCGCTCCAATAAGTTACCAAATAAAATGCTGTGCAACTATTTGGTTCAATATTATTGCTTACTGAGTTAGATTTTATGGATTTTGTTTGTTTTAGTTGATTTTTATTAGGTTTTAAAATTATCTTTTTGTAAGAATTAAAACCATTTTTGTATCCCATCTCCCATAGAAATTTATTCGAAACATCAAAACCAGAAATACTGACTAAAAATCCTATTAATTTATGTTTGTAAAACCTAGTAATAATATTAGATGGTTTTTCTTTGTTTGTTTCATTGGCAAAACTAAATTTTGCTATGTAACCCTCTACAATTTTATTTTTTTGTGTATTTAATATTACTACTACTCCAATATTATTGGAATCACTTGTAACAGGGATATATATCAAAGTTTCTTTTTCATTAATACTATTTGAATTTAACTTATTCCATTGAGCATTTTTTAGCAGAGAATCTATGAATAAACTTGATTCTGGTGATTTTAAAATCTCTTGCTCTACCCACTTTGTTGTTAGTGCTTTATAATCAATTTGATCTGCTTGAAAATCTGGAGTATTTTTATTACAACTATTAGTAAAAAACAGTAAACAACAGTAAAAAACAGTAAACAAAAAGGGTTTTTACATTGAACTTAATTTTCATAGAATTAGACTTTTAAATTTAAAGTAATTTTCTATTTTTTTTCAATTACAAAAATCTTTAGTAAATATTTGTACTTCATTCAAGAATGGCTTTGCCAAAATGGCTATTTCATCATAATGAAGTAAAAAAAGATCAAATGCTTCTTCGGAGCTATCCAAATATTTTGATCTTCTTACCAATCCACCAAAGCTATTTTCGATACCCCATGTATACCGGTAATTAAATAACCAGTTTTGTGATTGCATATAGGGGAATATTGTTGCAAATTTTTCGGGAAAATAAGTTGACTGCGATCCTAGTAATTCATAACTGGTTAGGGTAAATGCTAACCATTGTTCTTTATTTAAGATTGTTTTGTTAGTGGCTAAAAAATGATCGTACACTACATCTACAAAAGCGCCTGAATATAATCTTACCGAAGGAGCGAATATTTTTTTTATTTCTTTTGTTATTTGATGTTCATCTGTAAAAGTGTCGATTAATCTATGAAGTCTTATTCCTTTTTGAATTTCTGGGGGATAATCATATTGCTTTTTGCCTTTTACATAATCACTAATCATATTACCCAAAAGAATCGGAGGGTTATTAAAAGAAAAATAGGCATGTGCTAGGTAATTCATCCTATTGCTTTATGGTTTTATTGATCCAATTACTAATGATTTCTATAGCAATGGGAGCTATGGTCTCTTCTATTTTAGCATATTCAGAAACATCGCCAGTAACTGCTGTTTGTAATAAATGGTTAAGTGAAGGAAGTTTGATAGTCGTAATTTTTTTATTACCATTTTCCTTTAATGTTTTTTCTATTAACGCTAAATTCGGGATAGCATCTACCTGTGTGTCTTTTTCTCCATTAATTGCCAACACCCTACATTTTACTTTTTTTAAGTCTATAACTGGATTATAATTTATAAAATAACGCATCCATGCTATATCGTATAGCCCATTATACAAGGAGTGAATATTTTGACCCACAATCATTGAATCAGTAGCATACAAGTCTTTTAATACTTTTTCTGGCTGAATCCTTTTCCATTGTGCATAGGAAGAATCGATTCCCAACTTTAATTCATCTTTATTGGCAGCAGTAAAATGGGAAAGAATTGTTTTATGCAATTGCCCAAAAGCAGCAGTAGATAAACTATCAATTCTCGCTTTTCTTAATTGAGTCATATTTTGGCTTGTATTGGTTTCAGCTCCACCAATAGCGGGTGCACCCCAAAGTACTAAGAATGCAATTTCTCTTCTTCTTGCAGCAACCATTGGTGCAATTGCACCTCCTTCGCTATGCCCTATTAAACCAATGTTTTTTGAGTTAATGTCTTTTCGTTGTAATAGATAGTTTAGACTGGTTTCTGCATCATAAGAAAAATCAGCAGACGTTAGGCTTTTAGGATTAGGTCCAACAGTGCTCTTTCCTGCTCCACGATCATCAACCCTTAATACTGCAATACCTTCTTTGGTTAGTCGATCGGCCAAAACCCAATATAGTTTGTGGTCAAAAAGTGTTCCATCTCTATCTTGTGTTCCACTACCCGAAATAATAATAACAGTTGGGAAATCTTTTTTATTGGTAGGCTTTGTAAGTGTTGCCGCATAATGAACAGATTGTTCGGCATTATCATATTCCACTTCTTCAATAGTATAATTAAATGGTGGCTTGGGAGTTTGAGGCCTAACAACTGCCAATGGGTTTTTTGGTATATCGGCCTCATTCATTCTTTTTAAAACCAAGGGAATTTTATTATTACCCTGAGTAAATAATCCATTCATTTCATCTTTACCATCCCATTTACCAGTGTAACCTGCATTCATTGAAGGTATTTTTGCAGTTACACTATCTGCAAGTAAAACAGTTTCTCCGCCTTTTAAATCGAATGAATTTTGGTCGGGACTATCAAAAGTAGATTGGTACTTATCTCTATCTTTTGTTAGATGCATGATGAAAAATATTTTCCGTGTTCCAAATTCAATATTGCCACCCCATGAACCAATAATAGATTGTGCATTTGATGAAGAGAGTAAAGCTCCCAATATTGCCAATGTAAAAATTACTTTCATAACTGTTTATTTAATGTTGCTTTGTTTATATAATTGATAAGAGTAAATAGTTGGTATAGCCACTAGTAAAATGAAAATTAGCAGTGTAATCCATATTGAAATGGTAATGTTTATTATTAAGGTTGAAATCGCAATTAATAATCCTCCAACTACCCAAACTTTGCTTACTAATTGATGCGTTTTTCTCCAGTTTTCTTCGTTTTCTAAAGTCCATGGAATCCTAAATCCTATAAAATAATTTGGTTTAATACTATGCATAAAATTACCCAGTACTGCTAGGAATAAACCTACAGCAGGAAAAATATATTTGCCTCCATCAATTTGTTTGGCAATACTTGAATGAATTACTATCAATTGTATTATTGATAAAAAAATTAATAAACTCCATGCAATTTTTGCTAATAATTCGGGCGATTGTCCAGCTGCCTTTTTTGGATCAATTTTATGTGCATTTTTTACAAGAAAATAAGTGCCGATTGACACTGCACTAAGGATTATTGATGTAAAAATTAAACTCGATTTATCACCATAGTTATCTGGTTCACCTTTAAAATTAAAATGTGTGGGAATTGTTGCAGGTAAGATATTATAAATACTGGCTAAGTAAATAAATGGCAAAGCCAAAATACTTATGATAAGGAATACTTCAATAATTTTATTTTTTGACATTTTATTTTGTTTTTGTTTTTTTAAATTGGAGTATCCATTTAAGCATTTCGTCCATTACGGTAGTATTTAAAGAATAGAAAATAAACTGACCTTCCTTAACTGCTACTAATAAACCTGCCTGTTTCAAAATATCTAAATGATGCGATATGCTCGGTTTTGAAATGTCAAATTGATCGGCTATCTCACCTGCTGTTAAGTCTTTCTCTTTTAGTATTTCCAAGATTTCTCTTCGAGTAGCATCGTTCAATGCTTTAAAAAGTATGTTCACTAATTAGATATTTATATATTTAGACAAATGTCTAAATAACTATTCAAACCAACAAATTAATTTTTCATTAAAAGAAAGAGTTTAAGCAGGTAATTGGTTCATTGGAATAAAGTCGCCTTCGTTTTTAAGGTCGCCAATAAGTTGCATCAGTCTATTTACTAGCTCGTCACCACACCATCTTCTTGTATAAACAGGTAATTTAAAATCATTAATAGGAGTAAATTCCCAAGGATGAAAATAGAGGCAGATATAACCGTCTTTGCGTAATGTTTGTATACAAAGGGATTTAAAAAATTGGTAAGGCATATTCTTAAAACTCAACCAGAATAAGGGTATCCTGAGGTTTGGAGAAACTGAAGCAGGAATTCTCCTCATTCCATGATCTAAATATTGAGTTCTGGAAAGATGCAGGTTATTGTATTTTCCGGGTATCCAAGTTGGGTTGATAGATGAATCATATTGATAACCAGCATTAATTACAGAGGGCATATCAATCACTTTCATTCTTGGCATTCTTAATCCTGTAACAGACTTGCCAATTACTTCTTCGAGTTTTAATCGTGATTTTATAAGATCATTTATTTCAAATGATCCGTGAAAATATGTGTGAGAAGCTATTTCATGTTTGGTTGAAAGCTGCTTAATTTCAACAGGAAAATGTTCAGCAAAATTGGCTGTTGTAAATAGGGTAGTGGTTACTTCATTTAAAATTGGTTGAATGGCGTCTAAACCTTTTTTACCAATTTTTATTTGAGTTGCGGCATCAATTGAATGTCTGAATTCCATTGGTATATCAAATTCTTCAACATCAAAACTCAATAGAATAGACCGATTCATTAAATGAGATTGGTTTCTTTAATAATATAATGAGGCCTGTGCTTGCTTTGCATAAAGAGTTTGCCAATATATATTCCAATGATGCCCATAATCATTAATTGTAAACCACTAAAAAATGCAATAGCCACTACTACAGAGGACCAGCCAGTAATAGTTACCCCAAAATAGTAACTATAAATAACATATGGTATATATAAAAGAGCCAACAATGAAAAAATAAATCCAAGGTAAATGGCTAAATACAAAGGTTTTGTGCTAAAAGAAGTGATGCCCTGTAATGCAAATCGGATCATCTTTTTAACAGTGTACTTCGATTCCCCTGCACCACGAGCAGCAGAAGTATATTCAATCCCAATTTGCTTGAAGCCCATCCACTTTATTAATCCGCGCATGAATATATCCGCTTCAGTAAATGTGCGAAAAACACGAATTACTTTATGATCCAACAATCTAAAATCTGCTGTTCCTTGCTCTAATTCAATTTCAGATAAATTATTAATAATATTGTAAAACATATTAGATGTTTTACGTTTTAAGTACTGAATTTCTTGGTGATCATTTCTGATTGTGTACACTATATCGTATCCTTCTTCCCACTTTTTTATCAGCTCTGGAATTAATGAAGGCGGATGTTGTAAATCGCCATCCATCATAATTACCCCATCGGCTTCTGTTCTATCGAGTGCTGCTTTAAGTGCATTTTGGTGACCAAAACTTTTGGTTAATGAAATATAAAAAATATGATTGTTGTTTGCAGCTTTTTCTTTGATAAATTCTAAAGTGCCATCAGTGCTGCTGTCTTCTACAAAAATGACTGAATAAGTATAGGGCAAATCCTTAATGGCCTTATTGATTTCATCCAATAAAATAGGAAGGTTGCCTCTTTCATTACAAACAGGCACAATAATGGATAAAGTTTTTTGAGAAACAATTGGCTGCATAAGGGCTTTGCTAATGTGTTGTAAAGCTAAAACTTATTTTTTACTAAGTTGTTTTATGATGGAACTTAGTCCCTCTTGCATATTAATCATTGGTTTCCAATGCAATAAACGATCAGCTTTTGAAATATCTGCGATAGTATCCATTATTTCTGCAGTCCTTTTTTCGGCACTGCTCGTAACAGGGTAATTGGTTCCACAAATTTGCTGAACCATATCAATGATTTCTTTTACGGAGTAACTCACCCCCGATCCAATATTAATAATTTCAAATTGTTCAATAGTAATGGCTTTAATAATTGCTTGTATAAAATCATCAATAAATAGGTAATCTCGTTTAGGCTCTAAATCTTTTACATGCACCTTTTTTTGATGTAATACCTGATCAATTATTTCTGGAATAAGAAAAGACGGATTTTGGTTGTTTCCATAAATATTGAATGGTCGTAAAATAACTGTTTTAACACCATAGGAGGCCGCATATAATCTACAATATTCTTCTGCAGTTTTTTTTGAAAGTGCATAAGGGTTCGGAGTATATATTGGGGCTGTTTCATTAATAGGGAGAATATCAGCATTGCCATATAAATAGGAACTGATATAAACCATTTTAGCATTATTTTTTTTACAATATTCTAAAGCCCTCAGAGTACCAAGTGTATTTGTTTCTAAAAATAGATCTGGTTTTTTCCAGCTTTCTGGCACAAAAGTTCTTGCCGCTAGATGAATTACAATTTGGGTAGGTTCAATTAATTCCCAAGTTTGTAACAATGCAATATTTCCATCTTTACTGGTCAATTCAATCACTTCATGCCCCTGTTCTTTTAAAGAACTGCAAAGTAATTTTCCAATAAATCCATTAGCGCCAGTAACTAATATTTTATACATACAATATTTTATCTTTCAGCTGATCAAATTGTTCAATAGCTTCTACATAATCATCTGGTCGGCCTATATCGAGCCAAAGTCCAGTAAAAGTATTTACGGCCACGGGTTCATTTTTTGCCAACAATGCTAACATTAGTTGATCAAATCCATAAGGTGTATTGTTAGGAATAAAATCCAATACTTTTTTACTAAGCATATAAATACCCATGCTTACTTCATAAGTGTTTTTTGGTTTTTCTTTAAAGCCAGTTAAAAAACCATTGTTGGTTTGTAAAACGCCATAATCTATCATTTCCTCTCGTAAATGAGAAGAGATAGTATAAATGGCTCCACTCTTAACATGACTATCAAAAAACTCGGCAAATACAATATCAGTAAGGATATCACCATTCATTACTAAAAAGTGATCGGGTAAATTGTTGATGAGTTTTAATGGTCCCATTGTTCCCAATGGCTGATCTTCTAAAGAGTATTCAATAGAAATTCCCCATTTACTTCCATCTCCAAAAAAGGCTTTTATTAGTTCTGCTTGATGATTAACGGCAAGTGTAATTTGCGTAAAACCTTGCACTACTAATTGCCTTACTATCACTTCTAAAATTGGATAATCGCCTATAGGCATGAGTGGCTTTGGAAGTACAATGGTGTAAGGTCGCAATCTGCTTCCTTTTCCTCCTGCTAATATTACTGCGTGTTTAATCATATTGATGGTTAAATATTATAAGTATCCGTTTTATAACGAGCTAAGTTAGCAGGTTGTGTAAACCATTCTATTGTTTGTTGCAAACCTTTTTTAAATCCATCTAGTCCTCCGTATTCAGGCTCCCAACCCATCAACTGTTTTGCTTTATCGTAACTAGCAAATAGCCTTTCTACTTCACTTTTTTCGGGCCTCAGACGTTCTTCATCCAATACAAATTCAACAGTTGCGCCCATTAATGATGCAATTAAATTAGCTGTATCTAAAATTGAAATTTCAAAACCACTTCCAATATTGGTAACTGTTCCATTTGTTGCATCACACTGCATTGCTTTTATAAATCCATTAGCAGTGTCTTCTACAAAAGAAAAATCTCTTGTTGGAGAGAGCGCTCCAAGTTTTATTAATTTTTTGCCAGATGCAATTTGCGAAATGATCGTTGGAATAACTGCTCTTGCAGATTGACGAGGACCGTAAGTATTAAAAGGCCTTAATACTGCAACAGGTGTATTAAAAGAACTGTAGAATGATAATGCAATTTGATCTGCTCCAATTTTGCTTGCAGAATAGGGCGATTGGCCCTGAAGGGGATGATCTTCTGTTATAGGAACAAATTTAGCTGTACCATATACTTCACTTGTTGATGTATGTACTACTTTTTTAATGCCCAATTCTTTGGCTGCTTGTACAATATTTAGAGTTCCTTTAATATTAGTATCAACATAAGTATCCGGTGAATGATAGGAGTAAGGTATTGCAATTAATGCGGCTAGGTGCAATACAATATCACAACCTTTCATGGCGGTCTTTACTCCATAAGGATCTCTGATATCACCTGTAAAAACCTCAAATTTCTCTTTAACTGCAGCATCACAATGATCTAACCAACCCCATGTGTTAAATGAGTTGTACAAAACAAAAGCTCTTACATCAAACCCTTGTTTAACTAACATTTCTGTAAGATGCGAGCCAATAAATCCGTCAGCACCTGTCACTAATATTTTCATGTAGTAATTATTTTTTTATCATTTTTTATTGAATCCCATGTAAAAAGTTCAAACATACAAACAATCCATACTATTATACATGGTATTGCTTTCATAAAGTATGGTTTTAAAAACTGATCTCTAAATGGTTTAGGAAAAATTTCGGTAGGCGATAAGCAGGTAAATACAAAAAGTAATATCATTAACCATTGGTGCCATTTTATTCGATCCTTACTAATATACCAAATGGCAGCACCAGCAACTGCTATTATATAGGTTGGAGATTCTACTCCAGGATTAAAAATTACTGTAAACAATAAGATAGCTCCTAAGTACAGTAAGCGAAAATTTGCATTGTTATACACTTGCTTTTTTAATAATACTAATAACATAGTAATAGTACCTGCAAGCATTATCCAAACTTGATCTATATTAATAAATTTAAACATTCCAATTACTCCAATTATACTCAATGATACCCTATCCGATTGTAATTGTAAACGGGTTACCCAACTTTGATAAAGAAATAGTAGCTGATCAAATGATACAATAAACAATGGCAAACAAAAAAACAGTAGTATCCATCCAATTGATCTTACGATAAACGAACCTCGTTTTTTATAACATATAAAAAATACCCCAGCAGTAAGCACATAAATTTTAAAGAAAAATCCAAAAATAAAAAATAAACTCGACCAAGTAGTTTTGCCTCTCTTTTGAAAAATAAATACAAGCATAATTAATGCGGTAACAGTGGAATTGGTTTGAACATTTTCTGCGGCAGTAATAAATTCAATTAAGCAGAACCAATAAATGAATAATTTTTTCTTGATATCAATTGGAAGTAAATGGATTGCTGTTAACAATGCAACAGTATGCGTTAGATTCCAAACTATAATACCCAACCAATCGGGCAGGTAATAAAACAATCCCATATATAGGGCAAAAAAGGGACTATAATTATACCCCGTATGGTATTCCGAAGGATACATCAGGTATAAATCAAAGTTCTTTTTCAGGTGTGCAAAAGCCGCTACAAAACTGTCGTAATTATCATAAGATTCTAAGAAAGCGATCTTTAAACTAATGAGTATGCAAGCAATCAAATAAACGCGTACTACTATTTTTTCGTTGTTGAAAAATGGCTTAGAAAAAAAACCTGCCTTAAGATTTATCATATAATACTGTTTAAACAAATAAATCAATTACTTATCAAAGATATCTTTTCTATAAGGTTATACAATAGCTGTTTCTGCTTTTTTGAAGAGTGATTTTGGGTAAGATTGAACAGGTAAAACCAATTTTTTCACACATTTCTTCAACTTCTTCTTTTGATACATGCAATAGTTTGTATTTATTTTTAACATCATTGTAGTTGGAGAATTTTAATCTTGCTACAAAAAATAGGAAGCTAATAAAATAACCATCGGCAAAACTATGCATACAAATACTCCATAAATCTTTCCATACTCCTTTTTCATTCTCTAAAATATCTGCCAAAATTATTTTTCCAGTAGGTTTTAATAACGATTTAAAATTCTGTAGCAGCGTTGATACCTCGTCCTTACTATTAAAATATTGAACAACACTAAAAATAATGATACAATCGAACAACTGGCCCTGTTCGGAAAGCTGCTTTAATTCATTAAAAGGGTTATTGGTATTAAGGTGAATAAAATGAAATTCAGGAAATGCACCCATTTTTTTATTCGCTTGTTGAATATAGGATTCCGAAATATCTACGCCATAATAACTACCAATTTTACCTTTTAATCCATCGGCTAAATTACCGGGACCACAACCATAATCGAGTAGTTTATCACTACCAGCAATTAGATTAAATTTCAATAATTTATTCGAAAAATAAAGGGTACTATTTTGCATAACTCGCATAAATAGCTTTGGATTGTTTGCCCAGTATGATTTCCAAGTTGCCATGTAAATTTGAATCAATTGTGCTTAAATATATTAACAATCGCGCACGTATGGATTATTCTTTGCAAAAATTGAATGGCCACCTATTGTTTTTTAAAAAATACCATGATAGACACACCAGATGGAAAACGGATACCCCATTTTAATAAGTAGTAGTCAATTTTGAAAATCATGGCTAACAGGCCATTGAAAAATCCATTTGTTCCTAAAATATCATGGTCGGATCGTGAAATGGGTTCTTTTTTACCTTTTATTTTTTCCATCAATTTAGTAACTATTCTAAACGCAGCAATTGGAATAAGTAGAATAGAATTAAAATATGTTTTATAAATGATGGAGCCTTGATGCTGATTAATAAGTGTGGTAAGCTGTTTTAGAGTATACCTTCTATAATGATGGTTTACCACATCATGCGGACCCCATAAAAACATATAAGCAGGTACAGTAATAGCAATATGCCCACCGGGCTTACAAACTCTTATCATTTCATCAATTGCTTTAGCATCGTCGGCTACATGTTCAATTACGTCGAAAGCACAAACTAGGTCGTATTGATTGTTTTCAAATGGAAGTTCCGTAATTGACCCTTGAATAATGGGTGTGCTTAAAAAACTTTGTGTAAACTGGTAACAATTTTCATCATATTCAACGGACATGACCTCGCCAAAATGAGCAAGCATATCAGAAGTTGTGCCAGTAGCCACACCAATATTTAAGGAAGAAATACGGGTGGGCTTATTTAATAAATGATTAATACGCTCATCAAGAATTTTTCTTCTTACAGTAAACCACCAGTTTTCCCGTTCTAATTGATAATATTCTTTAAAATAGGATTGTTCCATACAAGATGAATAAGTTCAATTGAACTATTTAAATTAGAATAACGAAACTAGTATAAAAACTACTTTGCTGTATAAAAAAACATTAAACCACCTATTTTTTTTACTTTTGCTGCTCTTAAAACAAATGATATGACCAAAGGCCCTGTTTCACAGTTTATTCAACACCATTATCGCCACTTTAACGCTGCTGCATTAGTTGATGCTGCCAAAGGTTATGAAACTCATTTACTGGAAGGAGGAAAAATGTTGGTGAGTTTAGCAGGTGCTATGAGTACCGCAGAGTTGGGTATTAGTTTGGCCGAAATGATTCGTCAGGATAAAGTAGCTATCATTAGTTGCACTGGCGCAAACTTAGAAGAAGATATTATGAACTTAGTGGCTCATAGTCATTATAAGCGTGTACCTAATTATAGAGAGTTAACGCCACAAGATGAGTGGGAGTTATTAGAGAATCATTATAATAGGGTAACAGATACTTGTATTCCGGAAGAAGAAGCTTTTAGAAGATTACAAAAACATATTTATAAAATTTGGAAAGACGCTGATACTGCTGGGGAAAGATATTTTCCACACGAGTACATGTACAAAATGTTGTTGAGTGGAGATTTAGTGCAGTATTATGAAATTGATCCAAAAAATAGTTGGATGTTGGCTGCTGCAGAAAAGAATTTGCCAATTGTTGTACCAGGATGGGAAGATAGTACCATGGGAAATATTTTTGCTTCTTACATTATTAAGAACGAATTAAAAGCAAGTACCATGAAGAGTGGTATTGAATATATGGTTTGGTTAACAGAATGGTACAGAGCTAATAGCAGTGGAAAGGGAGTTGGTTTTTTTCAAATAGGTGGAGGTATTGCTGGCGATTTTCCTATTTGTGTTGTACCGATGATGTACCAAGATTTAGAGTGGCATGATGTTCCTTTCTGGAGTTATTTCTGTCAGATAAGTGATTCAACTACATCATATGGATCCTATTCTGGTGCAGTTCCCAATGAAAAAATTACTTGGGGCAAATTAGATATTCATACGCCAAAGTTTATTGTTGAAAGTGATGCTACCATTGTGGTTCCGTTGATTTTTGCTTACTTGCTTGGGTGGTAGGTATTTTAGTTTATAGGGTTTATAGGTTTATAAAATTATATCATAAAAAAGGTTACTAAGTGTTGAACTCAGTAACCTTTTTACTTTATAAACAGTATAAACTTTATATACTATTTAAGCTAATATCTATCTACTATTAGGCATATTTAAAGGAATATCTCTCTTCAACATATTGTCTCTATTAGCAATATCCCATGCAGTGTAGTAAACTAATTTTGCTCTTTTCTCCATCAATTCAAAATTAATTTTCTCTACTGTATCGCTAGGTTGGTGATAGTCTGATTTTAACATTCCATCATAGAAAAATAAAATCGGCACACCTTTTTTAGCAAAATTATAATGATCGCTTCTGTAGTAAATTCTGTTTTTATCTTGCGGATCATCGTACTTATAATCCAAAGTTAATTTGGTATGTGCGTTGTTAGCAGCTTCGTTAATAATAGGTAAATCGCTGCTTAATTTATCGTGACCAATTACATAAATATAATTCAATGTATCAGCAGTTTTACGTTCTGTATCTACTCTACCAATCATATCAATATTTAAGTCAACCGAAGTTTTTTCCATTGAAAAAATTGGGTGTTCAGAATAATAGTTAGAACCTACTAGTCCTTTTTCTTCACCGCTCACCGTCATAAAAACCATTGTTCTTCTAGGTTTGATTCCTTTTTTTGCTGCGGCTGCAAAGGCTTCTGCCATCTGCATTACACCAACAGTTCCAGATCCGTCATCATCAGCACCATAATAAATTACATCACCTCTTTTACCTAAGTGATCATGGTGACCAGTAAGGAAAACGTATTCATCTTTTTTATCGGTACCAGGTATAATTCCTACAACATTACTACTTTGTAAATCAACTATATTTTTGATTACTGCTAATTTTACTTCAGAAACATATTTTCCTTTTTGTAAAGCTGCTAAGTTGCTAATGCTTTGTTTAGCAGTTCTTCCTATAAGTGCAGTAGCAACATTTTCAGAAATATTTGCCAAAGTAAAAGGGGCATTAGTTGATTTTGTAAAATATAGATTTCCTTTTAACGCAGTTGGAGTTTTGCGAGGAAAATTATTTGCTACAACAAAAATGCCGATAGCGCCTAATGTTCGTGCACTAAGCATTTTTGTAAGTTGAGCTGTAGGTCCTGGTCTTCCTGGAACTGCAGCAGGTGCTTTAAAACCTTCAGGTGCACCATCTAATACCATTACAATTTTTCCTTTAACATCTAAGCCTTCATAATCGTTCATTTTTGGTTCTGCATTTACAATCCCATATCCAGCAAAAACAATATCATTCACAGTCCAATCGCTCGAAAACAAGCCAACCATTGAAAATGAAAAGTCTTTGTCCCACTCAAAATTTTGGCCATTCACACGTAATTGCTTTGCAGAAATTTCATCCTCATATACAGGAAAATATTGTTGATAGCTATTACCATTACCCGGTAGCAATCCTATTTTTTTATAATGATCTTCAATAAATGCTGCTGCTTTTCTTTCTCCTGGCATTGCAGTTTCTCTACCTTCCATTTCTGGTCCTGCCAAAATGGTTAGTTTTTCTTTCATCGATTGAGCGGTGATAACTTTTGCATACTTAGATGCAGGTGATTCTTTTTGAGCAATTGCAAAACTGGTACTAAATAAAAGTACCAGTAACATTGTTTTTTTCATGTGCATTTTTTAAGGGTTTATTTACAAGCAATTTTTTCTACACGATTTGCGTGTCTACCTCCTTCAGAAGGAGTATTCATAAATAGTTCAATCATTTGTTGAGCCAAGGGTAATGCTACAAAACGAGCAGGAATACAAATTATATTCGCATTGTTGTGCATACGCGCAAGTTGTGCAACATCATTTTGCCAACAAAGTCCTGCACGAATTCCTTGGTGTTTATTGGCTGTAATAGCTACTCCGTTGGCACTTCCGCAAAGTAATATTCCAAACGCTGCTTCTCCAGTTTCTACTGACAAAGAAGTTGGGTGAGCAAAATCTGGATAATCCACCGAATCTGCTGAATAAGTTCCGAAATCTTTAATAGCAAATCCTTTTTCAGTTAACCATTTTGCAATGGCAGTTTTATATTCCAATCCTGCATGATCGCAACCTATTGCAATGGGTAAGGAGGCATCAAATACATAACTCATATCAGATGATTTTTAATTAATAATTCATAACTCTTAATTCTTAAGCCCACTCTTCATCTTCAGCTGCTTTATCTTTCTTATATACCCTTGCAGATACCAATATACTTAATTCATACAATAACCATAATGGAACGAATACTATTAATTGACTCATCCAATCGGGACTAGGAGTAATAAAAGCCGCAACCACTAATATTATTACAACAGCATATTTTCTGGTAGTGCGCAGGTATTTAGGCGTAATCAACCCAATTTTTGTAAGAATGAAGGCAAGAACAGGCAATTCAAAAGCCAACCCGCATCCCAGAATAATATTAGTAAGGTTATCTAAGTAATCAGCAAAAGTGGGCTTGGTAACAATCATATTTTCTGTACCTAATTGAAAACCAGCCAAGAAATTAAAAGTAAAAGGCCCTAATAAGAAATAGCCAAATGAAGCTCCACAAAAAAAGAAAAAGGAAACCCAGAAGATGACGAATCGAGTACTTTTAAGTTCTTTTTCTTTTAAAGCAGGTTTTACAAAACGCCAGAATTCCCAAAAAATAAAAGGAAAAGCAATAATAATACCACCTACAAAAGCCATAGTAATGCTACTTAAAAATTGACCACCAAAAGTGGTGCTCTGCATAGTTACTTGTACAGGAGGCATACAAAGAGCGTCTCCCAAATGAGCCCAACGACTAAAATCGCAAAGTGCTTTATAGCTTACAAAATCCTTATTAATCGGTCCAACTATAATATGATCAAATATCCAGTTTCTATATATAAAAATAAATATAGCTCCAACCAAAATGGCGAGCACAGATCGTATGATATGACTGCGTAATTCCTCCAGATGATCAATAAATGTCATCTCTTCTTTACCATCTCCTTTTAATCTATCGAATAATGCCATATTAAGTTACTGTGCTAAGGTGCGCAAAGTTAGGGGTATGAAAGGGAAGAATTAACGCAAAACCTTCAATTTAACCATTTCAATTCTAGTATCGCTTACTGTAAGAATATCGAATTTAAAATTATTGATTATAATGGTTTCTTTTTGTTTAGGAATAGTTTCGTGTTCGTTGATAATATAACCACTTAAGGTTTCTGAATCACTCACAGGTAAGTTGAGGTTAAATTTTTCATTGATATAATCTAACTCTAATCTCCCACTTAAAATAAATTCATCATCTGCCAATTGTTTTTCTACAAATTCTTCTTCGTCGTATTCATCGTGAATTTCTCCAAAAATTTCTTCTAAAACATCTTCCATTGTTACAATTCCTGCAGTTCCTCCAAATTCATCAACTACCCAAGCGATACTTTTTCTTTCTTTAGAAAATTTATTTATTAAATCTGTGGCGCTCATACTTTCAGGAACGGCAATGATAGGGTGCAGCATTGCTTTTACATTTGCTGGCTTATCAAATAAATCTAATTGATGAATATAACCGATGATATTATCGATATTATCTTCATAAACAAGTAGCTTACTTAATTTGGTATTTATAAATTCATTTTTGGCATCTTCTAGGCTGGCATTGAGTTCTAGCGCAACAATTTCTGTACGGGGAACAAGGCATTGTCTCACTTTTATAGTAGGTAAACTCAGCGCATTTTCAAATAATTCGGTATTTAATTCTTGGGTATCATCGTCTTGTTCTTTAGTTTGTTGAAAGAAATGCTCGAGGTCAACTTTTGTAAATACATCGTTTCGATTATTTACCCTAACATTAAAAACATATTTCAGTATCCACTGCGAAATGTTTACAAAAACATTGGATAACGGAAGAAAAATGTTATGAAAAAAATTAGCCAATGGTGCAAAAAAAGTGAGTAAAGCATCGTTCTTTGCTCTGAAAATAGCTTTCGGAATAAATTCTCCAATAACCAAAACCACCATGGTAGAAAGCAAAGTATCGAAAGCCAATTTTAGAAAAGCACTTTCTATTTTCAAAGGGTTCCAAATACCCATTTGTAATAACTTTCCAAAGAGCAAACCATAAATTACTAGAAAAAAATTAAGTCCAATTAGACAGGTTCCAATAAATCGTGCAGGAAATTCCATAAAGCGAGCTAGAATTGCACCGCTTTTTTTCCCTTGTTTTTTCTTTAATTCAATGGTGAGTCTGTTTGCAGTTACAAATGCAATTTCATATCCCGCAAAAAATCCGATAAAAAGCAATGTGCCTACTATACAAAGAATGGTATAGATATGTGTCATACCTCAAAGTTAAGGGATATATATAAACAAAGTACCCCGCAGAAACGGGGTACGATATAGATAAATTATTAATAGGAGAAAAATCGGCTGGTGTATCTTATTTAAAATCTACTGTACAATTTTGGCATTTCATATCAATTTTTAATCCTTTTCCACTACCATTTATTGCTGTAAATCTGTTTTCTATGCTTTCGCTTCCAGTAGCTCTTTCAGCAGAGCGTATTGCAGAACGAATTTCTCTAGCTAAATCATCATTTTTATCAGATGATTTTGGCTCTTCTTTTAGCGGTTGTTTTTCAAAATTTCCATACACATTGCTGTAAGGACCACTATAATTGACTGTATAATTTTGGATTGATTTTATTGGAAGTCGAATGTCGGCATATTTGTTATCAATTTTAACCATACTTAGGTTTGAGCCAACATTGCGTACCTTAATATCTGCATTTGTTCCATCAACTTCTAAAGAACCGTTTAACTTGCTAATTCTTAAATTGCCGTAATTTTTTCTACCTCTTAATTCCTGCACTTCTTCAATTTCGTATTCATCATTGGTGCTGCGGAAAATCATTTTCTTTATAGAAGCCATTTCTACAGTAGAATACTTAGTATCGATATCGGCATCATCAATATTTTTAGCACTTAATCTTCCATTAATGAATTCAATTTCGGCAAGTGCTACATTGTCTAATGAAACATTAGAATATTTTGAACGAAGGTTTAATTTATTGAAGTTTTCTGCATCTAAATTGCTATTGGTTAAATCGATAGTTGCATTTGTTATTGCTCCTGTTATTTGTACATCGGCATATTTACTTTCAATATCAATTTTACTTTGTGCAGGAATATAAATGGTAACAATTCTTTTGATATTATTTTTTGTACCAATATTATTACCATTGCCATTAAATACAGCAACACCATTAGAAGGAGTTGAACTCCAGCCGTAAGAGTTTCCATTTATTGTATAACTTCCACTACTAATGGTTCCTGATTTAATTTTTACTGAAGACCCTAGCATTTTTAATGAAACATTTAATTTTTCAAACCATTCTTCATCGGTTAATTTACCTTCTCCCTCATAGTAAACAGTTGTACTAACTTTTACTTTATTTTGTTCCCAAGTTTTAATAACAATTCCCCTAGATGAATTATCGATGTAAATTTCTGGCGATTTAGAAGTACTAATTTCCTGACTAACTTCTTTTGATTTTACATCATCTAAGTTCTTAAAATTATTTTCCTCATGAGTATAGTTTTGATTGCTAGAATAGCCAAATCCAACAGCTTCTTTAGGGTAAGGAGCCCTTGGAGCTCTATTTTTAGCGTTTATGGCATCGATTTCTGCAAGCGCTTTTGAATTGGCAGCAATTTGCATTTCAGCAGACCTAGAACTACTAACTCTTGGTGCTGATGGAAGTGCAGGATAGTTTTGTGCGAAAGTAGAAGTGAAGAAAGCAATTGCAAAAAGTATTGCTGCTGCTTTACCAAATAATTTTTTAGTGTTCATTTTATTTTTTTTAAATACTTAAGAAATAAGTGCGGATTGTATCTATTGGTCCGCGGGTTTGTTTAAATCGATTGTTGGTTTTGTTCATCTCCAGCTGCAGCTGCTTCAGAACAGTTAATTTTTGTTGATATAGATTAATGAGTTGATCGAGTAAATCATTATTTATTCCATGCTTTGCAATGGTTAATTTAATGTTCTTCTCTTCTTTCTCCATTAACTTAATCTGCGTATTAAAATCTTTAAAATATTCGGCACTTTCTGCATACATCGGCATAGTGCTGATTCTTGCTTTTTGAAGATTGATAACCTGAATAAAACTCGATTCGAAATCTTTGAGTGTATTTTTTTCTGATGCAAGCAATGCAGAATTATCAAAATTCGCTTTGGCTTTTCTTGTATTACTCGCTTTTGAACGTGCTACTTTAGTATTATTACTGGCTAATACCTTTGGTTCAATTGCTTTTTTAACATCTATAGTTGATGGTGCTGCTTTTTTTATAATTGGTGCATTTACACTTAAGTTATTTTGTTTGAGTGAAGTAGTTTTTGGTTGATTTAAAATATACCAACTACCTGCACCTGCCAATGCAATTACACAAGCCGCAACTGCCCAACGGAATATTTTTATTACCGGAACAGTTTTTTGTACTGGTTTAATTTTTTGTTCAATACTATTCCAAAGCAATGCAGACGGCTCATCGCTATCTAATTGCGCTTTGTTATTTTGAATATATTTTTTAAACTCATCCATGTACTGCTAAATATTTTGTAATGCGCTCTTTTAATAATTGTTTTGCTCTATGATACTGACTCTTACTTGTTGATTCACTTATATTCAACTCTTGTGCAATTGCTCTGTGCGAATAATCTTCTACAACATAAAGGTTAAACACTTGCTTACAACCTTCGGGTAATGCTTTTATTTCGTTGTGAATAATGACCATATCAACTGTTTTCCACCACTCTGTTTCTTCCTCTGGAATGTCTTCTAACATACTTTCATCTACATCCTTAACAACTATGTTTTTTTTAGTGTATTTTATACATTCGTTTACTACAATTCTTTTAACCCATCCCCCAAACTGATCTGATTCTTTTAGTTGATGTATTTTATTAAAAGCTATGATAAACGCATCCTGTAAAAGATCTTCAGCATCATTTTTGGTTGCCGCCATTCTGATGCAAATATTAAACATTGCCTTACTGTATTGCTGGTACAGCCAAGCCTGAGCAGCTGCATCTCCTTTGCAGGCCCTTTTTATAACAGCCGTTTGTATGGTAAGTGCCTGTTCCAATCAGTCTTCTTATATAAGAGTGAGGTTTGATAAAAAGGTTGGAAAAAAGACAATCTATTTCTAAAAATCAGCCAAAACAGGCTTATTCTGCATAATATCCTCAATTTTAAGCATTATATCAGGAGATAATAATGGCAGTACTTCTAGTGCCTTTAAGTTATCTATTAG
>Ga0209284_10001467_pt1 | contig 36375 bp, 29 predicted proteins | sample FRY03_FD_187211 | JGI IMG/M metagenome (GOLD analysis project Ga0209284, IMG submission 187211) | Freshwater microbial communities from Lake Fryxell liftoff mats and glacier meltwater in Antarctica - FRY-03 (SPAdes) (version 2) | ecosystem: Environmental > Aquatic > Freshwater > Ice > Glacier... | reverse complement strand
CTTGAATGTATCTCATGATTTAAAGATACAAAGTAAGGCGCGGGACACAAAGATTTAATAATTAACAATAGGGGGAAGTTTTTAGACAGTCTGACGGTTTGCGGCTTGGCGAAGGTGGCGTTTTTTACCACAAATGTTGATGCGGAGAACCAATGTTTGATTAACTACAAATGTGTCTGCGGAGCGCTGAACCGCCACTTTTGCCAAACCGCTGTTAGGCGTTCGTTTTTCTATTTGTCAAGCAATTCGCTTAATATTTTATCCAAATGTTTGTCTAAATTCCCATTAAATTCTGTATGAGGAATGCTAAGCTGTTCCAAAACTTCTCCAAATCGTTTATATCCATTTTCGTCCCGTAGCTCTACCCATTTCACATTTAATCTATCCGCTTCTCTTTTGTTCAAGTCAGAGAGTTTGTCTGCTACAAAAACATTACTTTCTCTTGCAAATATTGCGTCTGCGCTCTCTGGATTTCCACGTCCCATCATTTTTACTTCACAACGAGAATAAGTGTCTCCGTTGATTAAATAAAAATCAACTTCTCTAATGCTTGCTGGTATGGTACTTTGGTCAAAATGTTTAAATGGAACAGAATAAACTTTACAAAGTGTCGCCATTAAATATTTTTCAACTCTTTTTCCTGCTGTACTCCACAATCCACCACGCAATGCAGAACGCTTCACGGCTAGTGTATTTATTACTATTAAGCTTTCGTTGATGTTAAGTTCAACACTAACGCCCTTAAATTTGATTGTCAATGTCAAATCTATATCTGGCTGCGCTTCTATTAAGTTACTTATAGATTGATAAAGAACATCGTAATGTTCATTTGATGCATCAATTACAATTTCTTTTGATGCTGAATTATACATATTCGTAATAGTTTTTTTGTTCAAACCTGAATTTATTGCAATTTCATCAGAACTTAAATTTCTATTTAAGAATGTTTGTTTGTACCAATCAACCGTAACATCTTTATTTGCAAATTTTGCTTCAATTACTTTTTTGAAAAAGTCAATTGCAAATTGGAGAAATTCTGCATTTATTAATGCTACAACTTCAATTCTATAATCTTGTCCCTTGACAAGTCGCTTAATTATATTTTTTACTACTTGGTCTGTTAATGTCATTTTATTGTTTCTTTAAATTTATCAAGGGTTAAAAAATTAGTTTCAAATGTATCAAACATTTCTTTTGTTTTTTTTGATTGCATATATTCAAAATATGTTTCATCTTTTTCGGTTAAGAAAAAATGGCGCCCTAAGCTTTTTGCTGTTTTACCCATTGTTCCACTTCCACCAAAAGGGTCAAAAACTAAATCGCCCTTAAAAGAATAATATTGAATTACTCTTTTACAAAGTTCAACTGGAAAAACTGCAGAATGAATTTTATTAAAGCATGGGTCAATTTTCCAAACATTATTGTTTTCAAATCCGTCTGCAACTTTACTTTCTTTTACTGTTTTCCAATCGTATTGCTTGATATTCCAATCTAAAAGTTTTTCTGTTGATTTGCGATAGACCATTAAATATTCTGTAATGCAGTTGGGCTTGTAGCCAAGTGGTTTTCGGTGTTGCTGAAAACCTCCGATACGATTTTTTACTGACGCTTCTGGTTTCATCCAAACAATGTCGTCAATAAACTCCCAACCCATTTTCATTAGGAATGGATGAATATCAAAAGGAATAGGATACCTTTTGCTGCTATGCGATCTACTTATTCTTGGGATGATAATAGGCGAAGTATTAACAATTAAAAACCTTCCTTCCTTTGTTATACGATAAACCTCTTTGAAAACTTCCGCAAGAAATTCTAAATAATCCTTATAGCTAGGATAAATCGAGTAGTCCCTTGCATTGTAATATGGTGGAGAGGTAAAAGTTAAATGAACGCTTTCTTCTTTTAGCAATTTCATTGCTTCAATAGTATCTGCGTTTACTATGACATTTTTTAAATAATCATAACTTTCTGCGTGTGGCTGTTCTGTTTGAGCTTTTTTTTCTGCGAAGTACTCTTTGTAGATTACACTTCTAACCATTTCGTTTTCGTGATTAACTAGAGGTTGTAAATGTTTATCAACTTTGTTGTCTCCTTTAAAAACAAGTAGTCCGCGAACGGCTTGGCAAACTATTTTTGGATCTTTATCTTTTAATATTTGGAATAAAATAGTTTGACCTTGCTTACTTCTCATTCTACCAATTGAAGAAACCGCTTCACGCCTGACTGTTGTATCAATATCATTTAAAGCTGTTTCTTTTAATGTAGTCAAGTATTCTTCTTTGTCTAGTTTTCCAAATGTTTTGACTACCCAAAGGCGAACAGAGGCATTTTTATGCGTTAGTAATTCAAGAAGAAAACTGCCATCAAAATCTTTTGGAAGTTGTCCGAGATTTTCAAGAATGAAAGTCAAGGAGCCGCTGTCTTTATAGTCTTTTACAAGATGTCCTATTGCCCCATTACCGTTGCTTTTAAGGTCTTTGATATATTCTTTAGTCAGCATTTTTTTTGGTTTTTAAATATGAAACTTTCTTTTCGGCAACTTTTAAAATGTTTAAGTCGGCTTCTTCATCTAATATTTTGTAGGCTATTTGGTCACTAAGAAATTCATTTTGTAATTGTTTCTCGTCAACTTTAAAAAAAGTCGCTACTTGTTTTATTAGTTGTTTTGTTGGTTGCCTTTCGTTTCGCTCAATTTTAGCGAGTAATGATATATCTATACTGATTTGTTCAGCCACAGTTTTTAAAGTCTGTCCTGCGTCCTCTCGCAATGTTCTAAGATGCTCACCAAAAGAATTATATTTTTTTACGGATGCCATTTGGTCTGATTTTGTCCAAAAGTAAAAAGAGATTTGTTTATGGACAAATAAAGTCCAAAAAAGTTATTCACAAATTGTCAAAATTATTGTTGTCTGATTTGTTGCAGAGTGTCGCTCTAAAATGACGCCTAACTACCTTATACCCGAAACAAACTTTCGCAAAGCCACCCATTTTTAGGTGTATACGCGAAAGTTTGTTTCGCTTTTTCCGCTTATCCAAATGTATCAAAATAAACTCATAAATCATCAAAAGGACTTTTTATTTGTTGAATACTTTTTGTACTTACGTGCGTGTAAATTTCGGTTGTTTTGCTACTACTGTGCCCTAATAATTCTTGAATGTAACGCAAATCAGTCCCGCTTTCCAACAAATGTGTGGCATAGCTATGGCGTAACCAATGCAGGGTTACTGGTTTTGTAATTCCGGTTTTTACCAAGGCCTGCTTTAGTATTAGTTGCAAACTGCTTGCGTCATAAGGCTTTCCTCCTACTTGCCCTTCAAACAAATAGGTTTTTGGCTTACCGGTTTTGTAATATTCTCGCAGCATTTCTAAAATTTTTGCGCTCAGTGGCACTATAAAGTTCTTGCATTTTGTCGTTACCCCAAACCAAATAGTCAAACCATAATTTTTTAATACTCTCAATATCATCAGGAATTTGAGCACATCTTACTTCGACATTTGATTTTTGTTCCATAGTTACTGTTTTTTCGATTTTGTCTGTTCGCCTTGCAGCTAGCGCTAAATATAAAACAGCGTTGGGCGATAGGTAAAGATACAATTTGCGGATTGCTAATTAGCAAAATCGCTTTGCGATTATATAACTTTCTCCTTTCGGATAAAATCGCCAAAGCGATTTTGTGGGGTTTCAAATAACCACAAAAGCATCGTAACCTATTGACGAACAATGTTTTTTATATAATGTTGGCACTCGTTTTTTTATTCATTTAATGTCCATATCAGAGCTTTTTCTTTTGTAGCTCTAAAGATTGTATTGTGTTGTTCATTAGGTTCGTCTGAATACTTCCATATCAATCCAAGATTCAAATCTTCCAATTTTTTATTTAATTCTCTCGTATGTGTAGATATATCAACTGCATCAGAACCTGCAAACCAAAGTTTCTTCTTTTGTTCGTAATTTTCTTTTGTTAACGATTCAAAGTTTTTAACTAAATACTGTTCGTTATACCATAATGCTGGATCCATCGCGATATAATAGTCAAACATATCATTATCCAAGAGAAAAGTTTCGATTACAAATATTCCTGCGGCAGATTCTCCAATAATAGCTCTTTTATCTTCTGTCCGATACCTTTTATTTATTTCGTTAAAAAGTTCTTTTTTTATAAAACTTCTAAAATTCTTTGAGCCACCTGGATTGGGTACAATTTTTAAATCATATTCAATTTCAGTTGGTCCTGATAAATCTCTTCTTCTCTCCGTGTTTTCAATGCCAACCAAAATGTATGGCGGGATTTTATTCTCTTTAATCAATTTCGCTAAAGTATTTGCTATGTGAGGAAAATCTTCTTTTATTCCTCCGTCAGGCATATAGAGAACAGGATATGATTCATTACTATTTTCATACTCTGGAGGAGTCCAAACATTTATTACTCTTGTTTCTCCAACTTGGTTGGATTCTATTTTAAAAGTAGCGTGATTTGGAATTACATCTTGATTCTGAGGTTTATTTCCACAACCTAAAATGAATAAGGACATTAATATTAAATAATTCATATTTCTCATTTTTCTGCTTTTTTTTTAATGAATGCCAACGTTGTTGTGTCGAGTAGGCAAGGGGAATTTCACCCCGAGCCTCTCACAGAACCGTACGTGATAGTCTCCCATCATACGGCTCTTCTAAGGTGATATACAAAAATAGCTCATCCTTTTTCAAGTTGGCAGACTGTACATCAAATTAGCTAACCCCTTTGCTCCACTCCCATTACATGAGCTTCATCACTACTACGGGTTAGTCCGCCCCTGAGCCAAACATCGCTATTCTGCCTCTAGTTTGTGCTATTGTGCATTTCACTTTGCATCTTAACTCAGGTTCCCGAGTTCCGTAAATAAGCCCGAATAATGGTCATGCCTCCTAAATGATCCCGCACGTGCGGGACCGCCCAGCCAATAAACAGGTAGCCGCTGAACTTATAATGATTGTCATACTTCAAACACTTTTGACAGAGTGTAGCACTTTCTCGACACTTCATCAGAGGTTCATTTGCATTCATCTCCATTATCCATACCTGACCACGCTCTTGACGCAGCCTTTTCCATAACGCTCAATACCTTGGCTCTTTACCAAAGCACCTTATGGTGGTTTACTCATATATTGTCTATTTTTTATCGGTATTCGTGAGGTCACTCCGCTTAGTTGATGCTCTCCCCTGTAGGACAACACCGATGGGTCGGTTCCACCATCTTATAAACAGTTGCGTAACGAATTTCAGCCGTTCGTTACTCTTGGCACACATATGAAGCGTAGCATCCCGCAGAGTGCTATGATTTCATATACAGTGTTAGTCGCTTTTTTCTTTTTTCGTTGATATTATATAGTTTAAGATTGGTCTTTTGGTATTTTCCTCTCTTTCCAATCGGATCAAACCACCTTCAAATGTCCAATCAAAAGTCACTTCATTCTCACCATAAACAAATTCCTTTTTCTTGGATTCTAACTCTTTCATATTGTCATATCCAAAATATTGTGTAATTGAATCAATAAGAGTTTCAGATTCTGTGTAATAAATAAACCTTGAAAGATTCTTAAAAACCTTTCTGAATGTCAGAACAAAGCCTTCCTGTTCAGGATAGTTGCTATAGATTACGTAATTGAAGTAATTAAAATAGAACTTAGGCAATTTGAAAGCATACGTTTCTATGTTTTCTACCTCTTCAGTAGGGTTTATTTCTACCACCGATTCCTTGTTACAGAATCCAATTGCTTCGTTAAGAAAGTCCTCTTTATTTTCAATATCATCAATCACTTCGGATAACTCTGAAATCAAATGTTTTGGTTCAATAATTTTCGTTGAAATATTGAACTCGTTGTAGAGGACTTTTGATTTAATCCTTAGTTTTTTATCTATCGCTACGAAATAATCGCAATGAGCTCCATAAAACGAGTGTTCACCATCAGCTTGTATATTTTGCATATTGTCAGTAGGCTTAGGCAATTTGTCAATTTTATATCCAATCATATCAAGCATCAAATATGCGGTGGTGTAGTATTCGTATTGATTGACAGGTTCTTTTTTATGTTTAAACGTAGTCTCTACATATTCGAGATACGTCATTTTGGTTCCGAGCTTTAATAAGAAATCGTCAATGTTCTTAATAACTTCATCATAGCTCCAATTACCAGAGTTATATTCAAGTTTGAAACCATAGTCAGCCATGGATTTTCTGAAGTCCTTGTAATACTCACCATCTTGCAAGAGTTTTTGAGAAAAAGGTCCAATATCCTTCATTAAATCCCACATCGTTGAGCTGGGTTTAAGGTTTGGAAACATCTTTTTCATAATATCTCTGTTTTCTTCTGTAATGTCAATCCCAGAAGGTTGCAATTGAAAAAGAGACTTCATTAAACCACCCATTTTTCCCAAGCCCATTTCTTCAAGCGATTCGTCAAGGTCTTGAAATACTTTTTCCATATTCATTAGTTCGGATATGTCCTCTTTATCCTTTTCGGTCTCGAAGTATTCAGTTGGAGTTCCAAATAAAGGCTCAACGCTGTCCTTTCCCCATCTCAATAAGTGTTTATCAGAAAGGAATTCTAAAGTGTCCAAGTCCACTTTGAAGAGCTGATTAGTTGGATTATAGCTTTTCATCAAGTCGGTGAAATGAGCTGGTGTATATGGGAATTGCAGATATTTCTTGTGCTTAGAAATAAAAGATTTGAGATCCTTAAATTCAGGCTGTTTAAGACTGCTTATTACATTCCAATCTAAGTAAACTCGAATCATTTGTTTCTGTTGCTTTTAATTGCGACTATCGGGACCATATATGTTGCGTGGCCGTGTGCGTTTGGTTTTAGCGAATGCAATATACTGACTCGTCCTGAAAAAAGTTTACAGTGTTGGCTCTTGAAAATTCATTTTAAAAAGGCACGGGAATATAAATATTGAAAGCTGCACCTTTGCCTTCTTCTCCGTCAGCATCTATAAATCCGCCATGCGCTTCAGCAATTTTCTGACAAATGGAAAGACCAATACCGGATCCAGTGTATTGCTGGCCATGAAAACGCTGAAACATTTTGAAAAGGTCATTTTTATAAGCTGGGTTAAAACCAACGCCGTTATCGGCTAAGGTAATTTTATAATAATCGTGTTCAGTACTAGGCCAACTGTCCTTCATGGCTTTTTCATCAACAATTTTACTGCTGATAACTATTACAGGAGGTCTTTCTTCTTTGGTAAATTTCAAGGAGTTGTTTATCAGGTTTTCAAATAATTGTTTTAACAGAAAGTTTACGCCTTTTACCACTGGTAGGTTTTCCCATTGCAGGCTCCCTCCTTTCTCTTCTATGCTTTCCTTGAGGTCGGCCCGTATTTCTTCAAGTATAACATTCAAATCACTATTCTCCAATTTTTTCTCTTCATTTATCACTTTTGTATAGGAGAGCAGGGAATCAATTAGGTCTTGCATGCGTCCTGCTGAACTTTGCATACGCATGATGTTTTTTATTACCAATTCCGGTATACCAGCTTGGTGTTTTTCTAAAATAATAGAAGCATACATCTGAATTTTGCGAAGAGGCTCTTTTAAATCGTGAGCGCTTATCCAGTTCATATTGGTAAGTTCCTCGTTAACTTTCTTGAGCCTTTCGTTTAGGTTCAGGTAGCGGAGTTCTTCCGCCTGCATTTCGGCTAAATGAAACTGATGTTGAATATAAGAGCAAATTACAGAAGCTGCATTGATTTCAGGCTTTTGCCAAACTGCACTCTGACCTTTAACGGCCTCTTTCCACAAAGCAAAAGATTTGCGTGGAGAAAGGCTTTGGTTTCCTGCATCTATGTTCATGGGTTTTGCTGGGTCGCCGCCCCAGTTCACTGTTTTTTCCAACTCCTGCCTTGTCCAAGCTATGCCATTTTTAGTTTCCTTGCCTATTGGTAGGTACACCACTCCAGCAACATCGCTACCTAAGCCCGCAGCCTGGGGATAGCTGTCGGAGAGCTTTGATGTTTGAAAAGGGCCATTGTCAATTAAAGTGTTAAGCCAATTCATTAAATCATTTAATTTTTCATCTTTCGGCAGCGGCCCATATTTATAAAAAGTATCTTTATAAGCAATTACCACGGCATCTGCATTCAATAGATTTTTTAATTGAATAAGGGTTTGTTCTTCTGCCAAGCTTTGCTCGTTGCCAACCATTATTTTGTGCAGATCATCCAGTTTTTTTTCTGTTTGTTTTACCAAGTCAAATTCGTCGGCCAGTTGTCGCACATCAATTTGCGAAGAAAGAAAAATACCCTGCAGATGCGCCGCAATCCGAATGTAATAGGGAATGTGTTTAGGTGTGTTGTGATGGCAGGCAATCAGTCCCCATAGCTTACCATGATTAATAAGAGCAATGGTGAAAGTGGCGCAAACACCCATGTTAATCAAATACTGAATATGCATAGGTGAGGAACTTCGCAGGGTAGAAAGCGTGAGGTCAATGCTTTTATTATCCGCATTTTCATCTAAAGCATAAAGTGGCACATTGCTGAGCTGCACATTGGTAATCATGCGTATGCGATTCAGTAAAAAAAAATCTCTCGCCTGAACAGGAATATCACTGGCCGGATAATTCAAACCCAAGTATGGCTCAATGCTGTCTATTTTGCTTTCGGCAAAAACTTGCCCGTTGTTATCCTTGTCAAAGCGATAAATCATTACCCTATCGTAGCCGGTAATCTTTCTTGTTTCATCTGCCACATCTTGACAAAGCATTTGAAGATTGTCGGCTTTTTCTGTGGAGTAAGCAAAGCGTTTTGTTTGAAAAAAAAGATCGGGCAGTTCAAATCCTTCTTGGATAAAAGGTTCAAACTCCATTATAATATTTTCTTTTGTGGAAAAGGCGGTTACATGATAGCTTTTATTTCCAAAGCTAAAAGCAAAAGGTTTTTCTGCCTCTTCTGCTTTTGAAGAATAAGCGGCAAAAGAATCGGTATCTTCTTTTTTAAGAAATTCGGATAAAGGCATTCCCAGAACTTGGTTCAACGGCCTATTAAACAGCACAGCGCAGTTTTCACTACAATACTGAATGATATTTTCGCTTCTATTCAATGCCAGCAAATAACCATAAGGCTGTATACTACCCGGAATATGAATTGCTTCTGATTCGCAATTGGTAATGTTTAGCGTATCATTATTGGTAATATTTTTAAGATTCATGCTGTGTAATTCTAATTGAAGTAGTGTCAAACCAATTATGAAGTATGCTGAACGTTTGCGAGGCACTTTTAATAACTTCTTCTTCCACGCCAGATGATGCTTTGCAAAATGTAGTTAAAAATAATTTCCACCGGCTGCCAGTTTCGGGGCCATAAGCTGTAAAATACAAAGCTTTATTAGCTACAGCATTAATACCTAATGCTGCTTGTAAATGCTTGTAAATAAAGGCGCCTCCCAATACCGATCCTTCAAGCACATACATGCCACCAAGTGCTGTAGCATTTGAATGATAGACTTCTGCAAAAAAATGGTCAGGCATGGAAGCAATACAAGCCTCATCAATGCCAAGCATGTGGAGGTCGGAAACAAGTAAATGAGTTTTGCGTCGTTCTTCAATGTCAGCAATGCTGTGTTGAAGTATAGGGAATACATTGCTTTCAAAACCCTTTACAAAGCCATAAAGAATAGAAAGGTAAGCCGCATAATCAGCAGAAGTGACATGCGGACTTAGCAAATTTCTTGATGCTGTGTTTTCTTCAAGCAATTTGTGTTGATGTGCTGTGCGGCTTCGTAAACTTTGTAAAAACATATACGATCAATCTTGGTATTTATGTGCTACCTATTCTCTAATGCATGCCAGTTTTTGTGCAGACAGGCCCGTACGCTATTTTTGAAATCATTATAATCAGATGATTTCGTCAAGTAAAAATCAGCGCCACTATCGTAGGCAGCTTTTATCTGATCCTCGAGAGATGAAGTAGACAAGATTACCACTTTAATGCTTTTCCAGAGTTGGTTTGATTTAATTTGCTGTAAGCATAACATGCCATTTTTTAAAGGCATGTTTAGATCCAAAAAAATAAGTTCAGGATACACTTCTGCGCTCTCCAACATTTTTATCAACTCAATGCCATTGGCCGCAACTTGAAGATTTACGTCCAGAGAAAGGTCAGCCAATACATATTTAAAAAGATCCACATCCTCTTCATCATCTTCACCAATCATAACTCTTTTTATATACATTTTTAATTTATTTTTAGAAATTGTAGCTGTTTTATTTCAATGATTTCTAAGTAACTATATGCATTTTATGTCAGTTTATCAGGATTTTTTTTTACATATATAACGATTATGCTCTGTTAAATTATCTCTCTTGGTATTTTTTAGGCCTTTGAATTAAATTTATTGCTTTGTGCAAAAGCACAATATAAAACTGCGAGAAATCTAAATAGACATATAACAAAAAAACATTTGAAAATATCTCATATAAATACTAAATTATTATATGTAATAGCGCCGTTGTAAAATGATTATGTTGAGCCAAATAAATTTTACTCAAAAATTTTATAATTAAGCAGTCTGAATAAGCTATAGCTGCTGCATTTCTCTTTCTTTCCTGATTCCCTAAATAAACCAAAATCCATTCTGCGCTTATCTGCGAAATCTGAGGGAGCTCTTATTTTTCCTGATTTCCCAAATAAACCAAAATCCATTCTGCGAGAATATATATTCCATTCAATAACGCAGTCCCATTCTGCTGAAAGTAATCCAAAGGATTTTGGTTTACCAGTCAAAGTGCAGCAGGCTGTAACTGTCATTACAGCTTAATAGTACCACTTTACAAGTTGATTAGTTTGTTCATTGTATGATTTCCAATAGTATAGCTCTTGACCAAGAAATTAATGGATATACAAGAGATAATTAAAATCATTAAATTAGCACTCTAAGGCCATTCCATAAGAAGAATTTCAATTTAGCAGGAGTTTATCGGAAATCAGTAAAAGCTAACTTGGAAAATACTGAAAAGTCTCGACTATGTCAAAAGAATCTACTCCCCTTCAGTGATGACGCTTTAACCACTAATTTCTAAAAGTTCCGGCAACAAATGCTGCGGAACATCGCAAAATAGAAATGGAAAAACGGATCCCCAATTTTGAATCAGAAGTTAATAAGATTGAACAACTACTCTGATTATCAATTAAATAACGAAATTATTAGCCTTCTGCACTTATTCGTAAATTTGCCACAGTATTTTTAGAACCGCATGGAAATTCAAGCTCCTTATAAACCAGTCAATAACGTAAGAATAGTAACTGCTGCCAGTCTGTTTGATGGACACGATGCCGCCATTAACATCATGCGCAGAATCATACAATCTACAGGATGCGAAGTGATTCACTTGGGCCATGATCGCTCCGTGGAAGAAGTGGTAAATACTGCCATTCAGGAAGATGCACAGGCTATTGCAATGACCTCCTATCAGGGCGGACACATGGAATATTTCAAATACATGTATGATCTACTGAAAGAAAAAGGTGCCTCACATATCCGAATTTTTGGTGGTGGTGGCGGTACAATTTTGCCTGAAGAAATTAAGGAACTTCAGGAGTATGGCATAGCAAGAATCTATCATCCTGACGATGGCAGATCCATGGGATTGCAAGGAATGATCAATGATTTGGTAAAACAAAGCGATTTTCCGGTTGGAAAAGATATTGGAAATGCACTTGAGCATTTGGCAGAGAAAAATGCCGGTTCCATTGCGCGACTAATTTCAGCAGCCGAAAACTTCCGGGAAGAACATCAAGGCGTTTTGGATGAAATTAGAGAAAAAGCAAAATTATCCGATGTTCCGGTTCTCGGAATTACTGGAACCGGTGGATCAGGAAAATCATCTATGGTTGATGAGATTGTGCGTCGATTTTTGGTCGATTTTCCAGATAAAGACATCGCTATAGTATCCGTAGATCCTTCCAAACGCAAAACGGGCGGTGCTTTATTGGGTGATAGAATACGAATGAATGCCATTCGAAATCCAAGAGTTTATATGCGCTCTCTGGCTACTCGTCAAAGCAATCTCGCTCTGAGCCGATATGTGAAAGAAGCCATCGACATCCTCAAAGCAGCCAATTTTGATCTGATTATTCTGGAAACATCCGGAATTGGACAAAGCGATACAGAAATTACGGATCATAGCGATGTTGCTTTATACATCATGACCCCTGAATATGGCGCTGCCACTCAGTTGGAGAAAATCGACATGCTCGATTTCGCCGATGTAATTGCGCTTAATAAATTCGATAAACGAGGGGCCTTGGATGCTCTTCGGGATGTGAAAAAACAATACAAACGCAATCATCAACTATGGGATTTGGAGGATGAAAAGGTTCCGGTTTATGGAACCATTGCTTCACAATTCAACGATCCGGGAACCAATTCACTCTATCGCAAAGTAATTGATATCATTACTGAACGCACAGGCAAAGAATTCAAAAGCGGATTTAGTTTTAGTGAAAAAGAATCCGAGAAAATATATATCATTCCTCCTCAACGCACCAGGTACCTCAGCGAAATTGCCGAAAGCAACAGACGATATGATGCGGATTCGTTTAAGCAGGCTGAAGTTGCCGACAAATTGTACTCCATCCTGAGAACCATTGGAACGCTTGCAGCAAAAGATTTAAAGGATCCGGCTGATCTTGATTCTGTTCAGGATTGGAATAATACTACAAGCAAAAACCATGAATTAATCAAGGTTTTACTTGCTGAATTTGATCGATGCAAAAGAGATCTGGATCCGCATATTTGGTCGATGTTAGCAGGTTGGAAAGAAGAAGAAAAGAGATACAGCGAGGAGTTTTACATTTATAAAGTAAGAGGAAAAGAGGTAAAAGTTCCCAATCACAGTTTGAGTCTTGCTCAAACTAAAATTCCCAAAGTTGCACTTCCGAAATACAGAAGTTGGGGCGATAAAGTGAAATGGGCATTGCAGGAAAACACTCCTGGTTTTTTCCCATTTACTGCCGGTATTTATCCTTTCAAAAGACAAGGTGAAGACCCAACCAGAATGTTTGCCGGAGAAGGCGGGCCAGAGCGCACAAACAGACGTTTCCATTACGTTAGCAAAGGATTGCCTGCTAAGCGATTATCAACGGCTTTTGACAGTGTTACTTTGTATGGAAATGATCCTGATTATCGTCCGGATATTTATGGTAAAATAGGGAATTCAGGTGTTTCTGTTTGCTGTTTAGATGATGCCAAAAAACTCTATTCAGGATTCGATTTGGCAGATTCTATGACTTCAGTTTCGATGACCATTAATGGGCCGGCACCCATGTTATTGGCATTCTTCATGAATGCAGCAATTGATCAACAATGTGAGAAGTATATACGTGAAAATAATCTTGTTGATGAAGTAAATGCTAAAATTGATGCTAAATTTATAAATATCGGAATTGAGCGTCCCTCCTATTCCGGAAAATTACCGGAGGGAAATAACGGATTAGGCTTAATGCTTTTGGGTGTAACAGGCGACGAAGTTCTGCCTGCGGATATTTACAATCAAATCAAAGCAGAAACCCTGAAATCTGTTCGCGGTACGGTTCAGGCCGATATTCTCAAAGAAGATCAGGCGCAAAATACTTGCATTTTCTCGACAGAATTTGCCCTAAGACTCATGGGCGATGTGCAGCAGTATTTTATCGAAAAGGAAGTGCGTAATTTTTATTCCGTTTCCATTTCCGGTTATCACATAGCTGAAGCAGGAGCCAACCCAATAACCCAACTTGCCTTTACATTGGCCAATGGCTTTACTTATGTGGAGTACTATCTCAGCAGGGGCATGGATATTAATGCATTTGGACCAAATTTGAGCTTCTTCTTCTCCAATGGTTTGGATCCTGAATATGCGGTAATTGGACGTGTAGCCCGACGTTTATGGGCAAAAGCACTCAAATTAAAATACGGGGCAAACGAACGTGCTCAAATGCTCAAATATCATATCCAGACTTCCGGTAGATCATTGCATGCTCAGGAAATCGACTTTAATGATATTCGCACAACATTACAAGCGCTCTATGCCATTTACGATAATTGTAATTCATTGCACACCAATGCTTATGACGAGGCTATTACCACCCCAACGGAGGAATCAGTTCGCAGAGCAATGGCCATACAATTAATCATCAACAAGGAATTGGGCTTAGCGAAAAATGAAAATCCTATGCAGGGTTCATTCATTATTGAAGAACTTACGGATTTAGTGGAAGATGCTGTACTTGTAGAATTTGATCGTATTACTGAACGTGGAGGCGTGTTGGGCTCCATGGAATCAATGTATCAACGAGGTAAAATTCAAGATGAAAGTCTGTACTATGAAACGCAGAAGCATGATGGTACCTACCCTATTATTGGCGTAAATACTTTTTTGAGTTCTAAAGGTTCGCCCACTATTATTCCGCAAGAAGTGATTCGTGCAACCAATGAAGAAAAAGAACAACAAATAAGCACGCTAATAGCATTACACACAGCGGGAACTGAAAAGTGTGAAAAAGCACTTATGGCTATTCAGAATGCTGCCATTCAAAATGAAAACATCTTCGAAAAACTGATGGAAACAGCTAAAATCTGTAGCCTAGGACAAATAACCAATGCTTTGTTTGAAGTGGGCGGGCAGTATCGGAGAAACATGTAATGGCTCATAAAGAGCGAAATCGACTGATTGTAATTGGCGGCGGTGCAGCTGGCTATTTTGCGGCAATAAATGCTGCCGAACAATGTGCGAATCTTGATGTGGTTATACTCGAGAAATCGAATAAAACACTGAGTAAAGTGCGCATTTCGGGTGGAGGAAGATGCAATGTAACTCACGCCTGCTTTGATCCGGATGAATTGGTGCTCCATTATCCAAGGGGCGAAAAAGAACTTACCGGACCTTTTCACAGTTTCCAACCCGGTGATACCTTTGAGTGGTTTCAAAGCAGAGGTGTAGAACTTAAAACAGAAGATGATGGGCGAGTATTTCCCTTATCAAACCAAAGTTCCAGCATCATTGATTGTTTCAATAAAAGTGCTGACAACGCCGGATTACGAGTTTGTTTGCAAAGTGCATTGAAGCAAATAATTGTTCCTTCCACAGAGCAAGATAAATGGAAAATCATTTTGGAAGATGGTAATCAAATGGACTGCGATCATTTGCTAATTGCCACAGGAAGCAGCCCTGCCATGTGGGATGTAATTCGCAGAGATACCAAACACAGTATTATTGATCCGGTTCCTTCACTTTTTACATTCAATATAAGTTCCGGTATTTTGAAAAATAATCCTGGAATTGCAATGCCTAGTGCCATTATCCGAATTCCTGATGTCAATTTAGAAGAACAAGGTCCGGTTCTTATTACCCATTGGGGACTCAGCGGTCCAGCCATTTTGCGAGCATCTGCATGGGGAGCGAGAAAGATGAATACCCTAAATTACCATTTCGATTTATACGTGAACTGGTTAGGAATGGAAATGGAAGAAATTAAAGCTGAAATTGAACATTTCAAATCGGAAGCAGCACGCAAAAGCATAACTGGAAATTGTCCTTTTGCCATGCCTTCAAATCTTTGGAAATCCATTTGTATCGCATCTACTATAGCTGAACGATGGGCAGATATTTCGAGAAAAGAAATGGATTTACTGGCTCAAAATTTAGGCAATTGCCTATTTCTAGTGCGTGGAAAAAGTACATTTAAAGATGAATTTGTAACGGCAGGGGGAATAAATCTCAAAGAAATCAATTGGAAAAAAATGGAAAGCAAATTTCATCCAGGCTTATATTTTGCAGGAGAAGTGCTTAATATTGATGCCATTACCGGCGGATTCAACTTTCAGGCAGCATGGACCACAGGATGGATCGTAGCTAGAAGCATAGAGAATAAATAATTAAAATTAATATAACTTAATTCTATATGATATTAAGCTTCAAACTGAGTAGAAAAGTATTTACTCAAACTTTGTTTTATATGAATTATAGTCGACCAGTAATGCTTTTACTTCAGATTTTGGGACTTGGTTTGATCGGATATTGGCTATACAATAAAATACAAAACTCAGGAAATATACCTTCAATTGCAAATTTCATTTTTGGCTTGTATTTCTTGCTATTTGTACCATTAATCATTTTTCTAAGAGCATTGAGGATGAGCAGAGCAACTTCCAGAATAATGGAGAATGTTCAAATGGAACTTGATAAGGACGTTTTCAAAATTAATGGAGAAAGCTATAAGCACGAATACACCTGGAACAAGATTGTAAAGGTGAAACAAACATCATTTGCATATTTAATATATGTTTCAAAACTTCAGGCACATATTATCCCAATGGAAGCGCTTAGTACACAAGAAAAATCATCATTAAATGCTCTTTTTCGGCAGCTCAATGGCCCTGTAATCAGACTTAAAAAGAACTAGTGCAAATAAGATCCAGCATTGATATCAATATTGGTGCCCGCAGCATGATCAGCCAATCCACTAGCCAAAAACACAACGGAAGAAGCTATGTCTTCGGGTCTGTTAATATTTTTTAATACTAAATCTCCGCTTTCTTCTGCATCACCATACTCATCAAAAAAGCTGTTGGCCATATCTTTACGAACAACACCAGGTGCCACAACAAAACACATTATTCCTTCTTTCCCAAAATGACTTGCTATTGATTTACTGAGACTAATGAGTCCACCCTTGGAGGCTTCATAAGCGAGGTATTCGGGAGCATCTCCTTTGAAAGCGGCTCTGCTAGCGATATTGATAATTCTTCCTCCACCATGATCTCGATAATGTTTAATGGCTGCTTTGCAAAGTAAGGCAGGGGCTCGTAAATTCACAGCGAGCGTCATTTCCCAATTATCTTCAAAACTTTCTGAATCAATGGGAGTTGATATCGCCATGGCAGCATTGTTAATTAGGATATCAAGTTTGCCAACACGAGCAAGCACTTGCTTAAACAATTTGCGGGTGGCAACAGGGCAAGACAAATCTGCTCCAATTGCAAAAGAGTTGTTACCTATTTCTTTGGCTAACAATAAGGCTTTTTTTTCGCTATTGAAATAATGAATGGCAATACAAGCACCTGAAAGCGCAAGTTGCCTGGCAATGGACTCTCCTATTCCACTACCGGCACCAGTTACCAGCACGGTTTTTCCTCTTAAATCAATTTTCATATCTGTTTCACTGCTTGCACTTTCACCCTGGAATTGAGCAATACTCCTATAACTACCAGAGCTATTCCTACCATACTTAACCAATGCAGTTTCTCCTGAAAGATAAAAAATCCAAAGATTATAGCATAAAAAGAACCAATATATTTATAAGGTGTAATTTTTGAAGCTTGTTCCAAATGAAGAGCTTTAACCATAGCAATTTGTGCAACTTGAGTTAAAGCCCCCATCCCCAAAAGCATAAGCCATTCTATACCAGCAGGTTGTACCCAATCGAAATATGACCAAACCCCCATTACTGGAATGGCCAGAAGCGGAAAATATAGAACTACCACCACCGGATGATCTGTATTTCTGCATTTGATAATAGCGTTGTAAGCAAGTGCTGCGAAGAAAGCCGATATAATTCCAACAACCAACCATATTATCGAAACGCGATCATCCAATCCCTTGATAAGAATTACCCCGGCAAATGCGATGGCAAAAAACAAGAACTGTATCGGTTTTACTCCTTGTTTATTAATGAAAATAGCCAGAATAACCGTAAACATCGGACTCAGGTATTGTATAGTGGTGGCGCTGGCTAATGGCATGTGTTTGATAGTGAGAAAGAAAAGTGTAAGTGCCACAATCCCGCAAAGTCCACGAATAACTAGCCAAAACTTGTTGTTACCTAAGACCGCAATTCCTAAAATTTTAATATGAACAACGCAAAATACAAGCGAAATTAAGGATCTGAAAAATATAAGTTCATGCGCTGGAATGCGCGGCATCAACTTCACAAGAACATTAACCAGAGCAAAGGCACTAACGGATAATATGATGTAGCGTACTCCAGAACTAAACATGAATCAAAGGTAAGGTCATTGGAGTTTCGAAGCTTTAAAAAAAAGAGGCTGTCCGATTGGAATGGCAGCCTCTTTTTTTTACTAAAAATCTTTATTAACGGAATACAAAAATATGTCCGTTGTATTCTCTTGGAGCTACTTCATTAGCCGGTTTAACTGAAAGGAAATACACATATATTTCATCTTTCACATAGTATTCTCCACTCTCGTGCGAACCATCCCAAGCCATGTAAGGATTGTCTGTTTCAAACACTTTTTCGCCCCAGCGATTAAATATTTTCAAGAGATACTTATCAGGATCGAAAGCATTACCCTGTGGCAAAAAGAAATCATTCTTACCATCATTATTAGGAGAGAATGAATTGGGAACATAAAAAGAGAAATCATCCGGTTTGAAGTACGCTATTATTGTATCAGGAGCCGTAAAAATGATCGACACATCCGAATCAATGAAAGATGGGAAAATTGGATTTGCTGCAGACTCCCAATTCACAAAAAGTTGATACAAAGCAGGACTTTCATTGAAATTAATAGGTACATCACCTTGCAGTTCTCCGGTCCATTCATTATCAACTAAGAAATCGTCATCCACTTTCACAAATCCTGCAAACGGAGGTTCAACTTTTACCGTGATAGTATAATGACTGAGCTCTTCATAAACGGCAACAATAGTGTCATTGGCAGAAAGTAAAAGAGTGATATCCAGATTGGTATCATTAGGATTGATGATATTATTATTTACTTCCCAATGACTGAATATGAACCATTCATCGGCAGGAACAGTAGAGAATGCATAATCAATACTTCCTTCGTATTCAGCAACAGAGGGCAGAGAAGGGAAAATAACGCCATCCATACTCACTGTACCGGCACCTGCAGGTTCTACATCCACTGTTAATTGATAGTGTTCAATTTCGGTAAATACTGCATAAACAGTATCGGTAGACAAATACGTAATAGCAGTTAGTAAGCTAAGGTCATCCGGATCAAAAGTATGATTGAGGCTTTCCCAATGATCAAAAACAAACCAAGTATTTGGACTTGCATTAAGCGAGATTGGCGTATTGATTGCGGTCAAAATAGTTAAAGGATAAACTCCAAGCACAGCACCGTCAACGCTAATATCACCCGCACCGGTCGGAATTACATCATACATTACAAGTTCTGGATCAAGATCTTGAACAAAATATGCCGTAATAGTAATGTCACCTTCTGGGTTGATAGTAATCTGCGGATTTGTTGGATCATTAATCACCAAGGTACCCTCGTTCACCTCCCAATTCAAGAAAAATCCACCATAAGTAGTGAGCGCCTCCAAATCAATCGGGATTGGAATGTAATAAGTGCCGTCCCAAGGTGAATCAGGATAAGGAATAGTAATGGTATTGATTTGCACATCGCCCATTCCTTCAATGATTATAGTGATAGTAATAGCTTCCACATCATAACAATCTTCCATTCCCTCCACAAATTCCTCTGAGCAACGTTCCAAAATATAATCTCTCAACTCTTGCACATTCGCTTCCCAGCCTGCAACGTTTCCGCCCCATCTTTGAGTTTGCCTGAGCATTTCCGGCTCAATAAGAGCTATCATACTGTCTAAATGCGAAATCATAAATTCACATGAAAAAATCGAATTACTCAAATCGGCGTAACGATTTACGTAATCTGCAGTGAACTCATCGTTATTAAAAAGAGCGTTTAAAATAGGAACGTGACCTTGCCCACCTGGATCGCCTAAGCTTTCCGGATCACAAGGATCAGCATCCGGACTTGTATCAGGAATACCGGTGTAATTGATGTAGTGACCAAAAGTAGCGTCGCTATCCCATAAAACGTATCTCCATCTTTTGGCATCTCCATCCGGATGAGTACCTCTCCACCAAGCGGTATTCCAGTTGAGCCAGTCCATACAAACGGTGTATGAATTAAGAATAAAATAATCGATTAAGCTACCGGTATTAAACTGAGAGTTAGCATAATCGTAATTAGCCTGAACAGACATGTCATTTCCGGTAATGAAATCACGCAGGGTGTACCAATCAGTGCCGCTACCATACTCTTCCCAAGTGCCTCCCCAAGTTTTGAGGAAATCTACATAGTGTCTTGGTTGATCGTAATAGTAATCGGTGTAATCGAGGTCATCCGCTTTTTCGCGGAATTCATAAACACCCCAATAATCGCCATTCACATACAAAATGCAAGGCTCATATGCGCGTTCATCAAGTTTCATATTTCCCATTATGGAAAGGCTATGAACATAGGAATCGCGGATATGCGCGCCATCGGCAAAAGGGTAATTATCATTGGCGGCACATTTCATTATTAATCGCTGAAAACCTGTGCGATCAGTATCTCTGAAAATGGGGTATTCAATTTCGTCATCATAACCCAATTGATCTCTCACGATATAGTCAAATCCGCGCTGATCATAAGCATTAGAGTCATTTCCGTGCTCATTTGCATCCCCTTCAACTTCGTATTCGAAATTTCCATTGGAATCGAATAATTCGAAAGTTGTAAGTGGCTCTAAGCCCCATCCGCCACCATTGAGTAAATCATCAATTTCATCACTGGAAACAGATACAACAGGCAAAGTATGAGTATCGGCTCCAAGAAAATAAGTATTGGTTTCAATAAAACTTGGAAGTACCTGCGCATCGTTTGACAATGCTATGGCTTTTACAACGGTTGTTTCCGTGATGTTTATGGGAGCACCATAAACCGGAGATGCCGCAGTTGGATAGGATCCATCCAAGGTATATCTTATAGTAATTCCGGGTTGCGGAGTGCTTAAAGTCAAATTGAATGATGCACCTACATATCCAGCTTGAGCGCTAAACTGTGGTCTAAGGGCATAAGCCAAATATGAACTTCCACCGTTTGCAGTAGTCGGCGTTGGATTAGTAAATATTTTCCAGTTAGCGGCACCATCCGTAACTCTGCCCCAACTATGATTGGCTTGATTAGGAATATCAATGGTGAAACTGTCCAATATGTTACCGCCCTGATCATTGAAGAAAATCGTTTCGCCGTTGGTTTGAGTAATTTTGAAATTGGTTGCCAAATAGCCGTTCATTTCATTATCTAACTCAGAAGGACAAAGGATTACCAATCGACCAAAAGCTGGAATACTTGATCCCGCTGGAAAAGGCCACTTTGTAGGATTGTTAGGATTATCGCTCAAATGATAGCCACTCAAATTAAAAGCGGCGTTGCTTGTATTGAAAAGCTCAATCCAATCTTCGTACTCTCCTGTTTGCCAATCGTTGTAATTGGCTGCACAAACCTCATTTAGAACTACTTGAGCATTTGCTTGATAACTAAAGGCCCAAAAAATACTCAATATGGCTACAATCTTTTTATTCATGCAAGATTTATTCTCTAACAATTATGACGCTTTATAAGCTGAAATGGTTGCAAAAAGAATGTATTTAGGTTCAACATTATTTGGGCAACAATCAACTGCATATCAACAACTCAAACAAAATCACTCAATTACTAATCTTCCCGAAGCAGAATTTTCGCCACTAATGCGATAAAAATAAGTTCCACTTACAAGATTCTCACGATCTATTCGGATTTCAGTTCCTTTAACCCCTACAAAACTGCGGACCACTCTTCCCGTAACATCTACCAATTCAATGGTATGCGCTGATCTCGCAGGATTGCTAAAACGAAGGGTACTAAAATCATGGAAAGGGTTTGGATAAGCAGAAACTGCATTATCGAAGCCGTTTTCAGCAATTCCAACACTACTCACACAGCCATCTACTATGTAATTCAAGGTGTTGTGGTAATCTTCGTTCACAATATCTATAATCTCCGAAAGGCAAATTTGTTCCATCTCATTCATAAAATAAATCCTGCAAAGTGGAACCCATTCATAGTTTTTGGCGATGGTTGAATCTTCATAAGATAAGCCAATTACCATGTTTCCACCCAAAGCAAATGAAGGGTCAATGGGGTAATTTATAGGATCATATAAAGAAACCACATCAATAATTTCAATACCAGAAGTCACAAACTGATAACCTACAATTTTGTTGAATGGATTAAGAACATGGATGTCAAGATAGCTATCCAACCAGTTCACGTCGCCAATGGTAAAATACACAGAATCAAATGGATTGGTGATGTCATCTGCCGGGAAATCGCATTTGCTGTGCACGCCTGAACTGTCGGGGTGCTGATGTGCCACATTGTAGAATTGACAAAGCGCCATGTGAGCAGCATCGGTAACATTAATATCGTCATCCTGATTAAGGTCATTACAGGTAGTTGGTTCAATATCATTTCCCAAAATATGTTGCACATAACTGAAAGCATCAGCATACTCCTGCGCTCCATTTGCATCCAGATCACCCATTAGGGCAGTGCCGTTGCAGTTGCCATTGCAATCTGAAAGTGCCGGGCCATATTCAACTCCTTCACAATCCACAAAAACCGGACATCCTTCAACCATGTTAACTTCAAAGCCATTGCTCCTATCAATTTCTATACAAACCTGTGCCCAGTTATTATCATAACTATTTTCATATCTGCCTAATGCATCGGGAGTATAATCCCAATTTACGCGAACAATCAAAGAATAAATGCCATCTTCCACATTGGTCACATCTAACCATTGGCAATTGAGACCCGCGCCATAAATATCTCCGCAACCGGCTGAAATACCCATATTTCCACATCCAAATTGAGCAGTACCTCCGTCTGAACATTCCAAATCAAGCACGCAGAAGCCATTTTTAAATCCAATAGGAATCAAGTTGTTATTCAAATCAAATAAATCATAACGGGCATAGCCTTCGTAATGCCAGTGATTATGACAATTATCAAATTCGAATTGACCGGGATTTTGGTTTCCGGCTGGTCCGATGTAATAATCGATATCGCCAATATTCTTAATATGAGTAGTGAAACGGATGATTTCACGAGTCCCAAATCCATTTAAACAACCTTCATTGATGTAGCAATCAGATTCATTCACATCAAGCGTAGTGGCGTACAACGACGAGGTAATAGCTTGCTCTAAAACAATCAAATCAGGACCTGTACAGTTTGGATCGCCGGGGTAAATACAAGAACCATCATCCATTACTGCAAGTGGGGTGTAATTGCAACCTGATGGATCCATGCAACCCACCGGAGGACCGCTGAACGAAAATAACCAATTGATTACATTATCGGCGCAATCATCATTGGTATCTCCTACCCTAATATAATAAGTATGTCCAGCTTCTAACAGAGCATTTATTTGAGCCTGTTCACCGCATCCACCTTCATTATCATCAAAATAATTGCTCGCTTCATTGGTATCGTCAAAATTATTCATGTCGCAATAATCATAGATCCAAAGACGAGTGTCGCAAGTATTGGATTCACAAGTAGAAAGAAAATACATTCCGGTTACTTCGGGTGTAAACACATACCAGTAATTAGCCCATTGTGCGATGTGAGATCCTTCAATGATTGAAATAGGCGAAGTGCAAGAAAATCCTTCCGGACAATTAATATCTACAAATTCACCAAAGCCATAGTTATTGCCACTTGCTACCTCTACCCCATCAATATAAAGCCAGTATCCCCCTGGGCTAAATATACCGTCGCCGTAGCTATCATGAATACTAAACACGAGACAAGATCCTTCATCAACACATACTTGAGATCCTACAGAAGTACCTGAAACTAGTTCATTGTTATCGATGTCGCTGAGTTCCCAGGAAATCTCATTTGGATAGGCATCAGAAATGATTAGAATTTCTACATCCACTTCGCCTGCTCCGCATTGAGCGAATATAAATTGACTGGAACTAGCTAATAGCAAAGCTAGTATGCTGTTGTATAAGTGCTTCATAAATAAAATATCTTGCAGATTTGGCTAAAGATAACAAAACTTATGCTGAGCTATGTAAATCAGTTAACAAGGGACTATTGAAATGCCATGCATTAAAATTGTCCAAATAAAAGTTCTTTTAGTAATTTTGACGCAAATCAGAAATACAATGTCGGATCATCACAAAGAAGCAGAACAAAATGAAATAGGTGGACCTGTGCTATTGAGCATAGTATTGTTGGCAATTGCCGTTATCATCATTTATTTTTTGGGCTAATATAGCTCTGCCTTACATTTTCAGAAGGTTCATTTTCATTATTTGCTCTCTGGCAATTCAGCCGGTTCTAATACTAATTGCATTTCTCTGAGCAAATGCCCTGCTTTAGCGTACTTATCTATTACAAACAATACGTAGCGAATATCAACCATAATATTTCGGCATCTGTTGGGATCAAATAATACATCGCTCATGGTGCTTTCCCAACTGCGGTCGAAGTTAATTCCAATCAACTCCCCTTTTCCATTGAGCGCCGGACTCCCTGAATTACCGCCAGTTGTGTGAATTGAGCCGCTGAAACAAACAGGCAATTTCCCATCTTCATTGGCATATACACCAAAATCCTTTTTCTTAAAAATGTCAATCAAATCTTGAGGTAAATCGAATTCAGGATTTCCTGGTCGATATTTTTGTAAAATGCCATCGGAGGTGGTAAAGGGCAAATATTCTTCACCATCCCAAGGAGAGCTACCTTCAATTTTGCCATAAGCCAATCTTAAGGTAGAATTGGCATCATACCAATAGGTTTTGTCTGGAAATAATTCCATCAAGCCTCTTACAAAAACCTGCATCTGTTCTTCCATCAAGCGATTAAGGAGGTCATAACTTGTTTTGCTCTTTTCGTTATAATCACCAAGAACATCAGAAGCCATAAGGAATGCAGGATCTTTTTTCAACTTTAAAGATGTTCTTTTGTTGAATTTATGGAGTGCTGCCATGAGCAAAACGGAATCGGCAAAAATACTTTGATCAAATACTGATTTGCTCATGATTTCACTATTACCGTTTGCCGACTTATACAATCCTGCCAAATAATCGGATTCCAAATCATCTTTGATGCTCGACAAATACAATGGCGCTAAAGCTCCCATCATTCCTAAATCAACATTGCGATCATAATCTTTGAAATGAGCTCTGGAAGCTGCTTTCAATTCGGTCAGAACATTTGCCAATTCTCCTTCTTCATGGTTTTGGCCTTTATCGTACCAAGTAGAAAGAATTTCGAAATTCTTGGCGAATGATAGTATTGCGGGACCGTAATAATAGTATTCTACCAAACCGCTTCGGGCCATAGTGAAAGGACTGATTAATTCTTGCAAAACCAATAATGAATCAAGGGCTTGTACATATTCAAGCTTCCCTACATTTATAGCTTTTTCACGGTAGAGCCTTTCTTGCTCTACTTTTCGCTCTACGGCATTGTAGAGGCTCAGTCCTTGATTTTGACCGATCCATTTTTTCCATGCATTGGCAATGGAACTTTGAGTGCTAGCATATTTGATTCTCAACTCATCGCTACTGTACATTGCAGCATTGATTATAGCCAAACTTTTGTCGCGCATTTGGATTCTAACTGGGTTCAACTCTTCAATAAGTTGTTTTACGGATGCCGAAACCAAGTACTGTTCCGTTTTGCCCGGAAATCCATATACCATGCAAAAATCACCTTCTTCAATACCCGAAAGTGAAATTGGCAAGGCATAATCCGGAGTATATGGCACATTTTCAGGAGCATAATCTGCGGGTTCATTGGCTGCATCAGCATATATTCTGAAAATACTGAAATCTCCCGTATGTCTCGGCCATACCCAGTTATCGGTATCACCTCCAAACTTTCCAATGGCCGAGGGAGGGGCACCAACCAATCGAACATCACGATAGGTTTTGGAAACAATCATGAAATAACTATTTCCATAGTTGAAAGGCTTCACTTCTGCTTGATAAATGGTGCCTGCTGTGGCCCTTTCAGCTATACTCAGCATTGCGGCCTTTCTTGCAGCCATCGGATCAGAGCTGTTTTCCATGGCGTCAAGTACCATTTTGGTAACATCATCGATCCTCACAATAAAGGTAGCACTGAGGTCCTTATTCATCAATTCCTCTTTCATATTCATCGCCCAAAATCCGTTTTTCAAATAGTCGTTCTCGACAGAACTATGGCTTTGAATTTGAGAATATCCGCAGTGATGATTAGTAAAAATTAATCCTTTATACGAAACGACTTCAGCTGTGCATCCACCACCAAAAAGTACGATCGCATCTTTTATACTTGATTGATTAACAGCATATAACTGCTCCACAGGAATTTCGAGACCCATACTATAAAGCTCATCCTCATTAAGCGATTTGAGCAAGGATGGGATCCACATGCCTTCATTGGCAGATATTTTAACACTAATGAGCGCTATTAGTAGTAAAGTAATAATCTTATTCATCGTCCTGATTTTGCTTAAAAAGGAAATAATAAATACCATAAGTAAATAACACTCCCAATATTGAGGGAAAGATCAAAGTCCATAAAGGCTTCTTTTCAACTTCGGGAATATCGTCGTTCAAATGCCACAGAATAAAAGGCCCGAAAATCATGAAAATACCTATGGCAGCAAAGATATAATTGTAAACGCGAGAAACCACCATGGCTGTTTTGTAGATAGGTGTATTCACAAAATCATCAAACTGTTGCTCCGATGCTTCTATAGCCGTTTGTCGGGCTCTTTGTTGATATTTATCAAACCATTCCTTGTATTCTGATTCCTTTCTCATCAACAGATCAGATCGATGAACGGCTTGCTTTCTCTTGAAATCATAAGCCACTTTGCTTTCATTATTCGACAATACCTGATATGCCTCGAGAATCTCAATAAATCGCTGTTTAGATCCTTCCGTTTTATTCACATCCGGATGCTCCGTTTTTGCCAGCTGTCTAAAGGCTGCCTTCACATCGCTGGCATGTGCCTCCTCCTGGACTTTGAGAATTTTGTAATAGTTTTTCAATTGCCGAAGGACTTGGATAATAACTCAGGTATTTCGGAAAAACGCAGAATATTCTCAGAAATTTCAGGAAATAGTATTTTGATCGATTCCGGATTCTTAATTCTATCCCTAAATCCTTTTTTGCGCAAAACGATGAAACGTCCTTGATGTTCGGCTATATATGCTTTTGTATGCTTGTAGGAGTTATTGCACAAGCACTCTCTTTCCTGAAACAAACTAAAATACCAATCTCTTGTTTCCATTGGCCAAGCCAAAGCAAAGGGCTGTCCTTCTTCTTCTGTAAGATGTAAAACTTTGAAATCTCTTTGATTGATTTTTCCGGATTTTATGTTACTCAAATCAATCCAACGACTGCTAGGTCCTGCCCTGAATTTTAATTCTCGAAACCCAATATTCTCGCGCAAACGGACTTCACCCTGAATCAATGATCCATCGCTCATTAACATTTCAGCAACTTGCCATTTCTGAGCTGAAACCAGAAAGGGCATCATTAATAAAATCAGAAGCGCCGTGTTTTTCATTCCTTGCAAGCAGGCAAGTTAGAAATAATAGCAGAAAAATCCGAACCTGTCTCTAAATTCAACATAAGTCCAAATTTCATGTAAAATGAAAAATTGTGAAGCGGGGAGTTAACAAGATTTAGTTTCTTAGGCATACCTTTGAAATTCACAATCATGCAAGGAAATGTCGAAATTAATAGATCTGAGAAGTGATACTGTTACTAAGCCTACTGAAGGAATGCTAAATGCAATGATGAAAGCGGAAGTTGGTGATGACGTGTTTCGGGAAGATCCAACAATCAATGCTTTAGAAGAAAAATTAGCTTCGATGTTTTCACAGGAAGCAGGACTATTTTGTCCAAGCGGCACCATGACCAATCAAATTGCAATGCAAGTTCACACACGCCCGGGCGACGAAGTAATTTGCAGTGAATTGGCTCATATATATTTGTATGAAGGTGCCGGGATGGCAAAAAACTCAGGCTTATCGGCAAAGCTTTTAACAGGTGACAATGGAAGGATTTCAGCCTCTGATATTGAATCGAATATTAATCCGTCTGACAGTTATTACCCAAGAACCAAGCTAATTTCTATCGAAGATACTTGCAATAAAGGGGGTGGATCCTGCTACCAGTCTAGTGAAGTAATGAAAATAAGAGGACTTAGCATTAAAAAGAAATTGGGATTTCATTTGGATGGCGCAAGGGTTTTTAATGCTTTATTATTCCGGAATCAAAGTCCCGGGGAGTACGGAAGGTTGTTTGACAGCATCTCAATATGTTTATCTAAAGGATTAGGTGCCCCTGTGGGTTCTGTGCTTCTTGGTAACCGCGACTTTATTAAAGAAGCTCATCGTGCCAGAAAAGCATTTGGAGGCGGAATGCGCCAAGCAGGAATTCTTGCAGCAGCTGGATTATATGCCTTGGATCATAACGTCGCTCTGTTGCATGAAGACCATTTGAGAGCCAAAAGATTGGCATCAGCATTATTAGGAAATACGCAAGTTGCTAGCGTAATTGAGCCTCAAACTAATATTGTAATATTTCAATTAATAGAAGGAGTTACTTCCGATTTATTCTGCAAAAAACTTCAGGAACGCGGGATTTTGGCACTCCCCTTCGGAAAGGATAAAGTGCGATTTGTAACCCATCTGAGTTTAAAGGAAGAGGATATTAAGTACTGCGAGCAAATGCTTGCTGGTATAAGAGTTTAAAGAATTTATTCCGTTGAGTTTAATTCAATAAACAGCACATTGTGTGCAGAATAAATTGTCCTGCCGATTAGCGTCAAAGATAATCTCTTAATCTGTGTGAAACCCAAGCATAATATTTACAAATAACATTAAATCCAATCTGTTAAAATTTGCGAGATCTGCGGGAAACCCTTCCCTGAATTTACAAATTACATGAAATAAAAAAAAGGCTGTCGCACGTTATTGCGACAGCCTCCAAAAATATAAAATATGGTTTCTTATTCCACTGTTAATTTGAAACTCAATTCAGCTTGTTCAGCCTTAAGATTGGCCAGATATAAACCGGATGAAACGGCCGATAAATCAAGAATAATAGAGCCACTTGCGATTGTTCCTAATTCAAAACTTTGAATCAATCTGCCGCTTAAATCAGTTAAATCTAAACTAGCTTTTGTTATCGCTGGTAAACCGGATAATGTTACTAATTCACTTGCCGGATTCGGATAAACTAAAAAATCTACAAAAGCATTTTCTTCAATTCCCACACAGGTCGAAACCGTAACGATAATCGCATCGGTGTGCTCACAGCCAACATTATCAGAAGCAGTAAGAATTAACACATAAGTTCCAACGCCATCATCTGCTCCGTTTACCACAAAAAACTGATTCTCACTTCCGTCTTGCCATTCATAATCCAAGCCGGCTGGACCCGACACAAGTATTTGTTGATTAGAACAAATGGTGGTGTCTGAGCCTAAGCTGAAAGTGAAAAGTTCTTCATAACCAACTTGCACATTCTGGTTGAATTCACAATCATTATCATCATTTATTGTAACAGTGTAATTTCCGGCAATGATATCCGAAATTGATTCACCTGTTGCTTCAAATCCATCAGGTCCTTCCCAAAAGAAAGTATAAGGCTCTGTTGCACCGCTAGCAGAAATACTCGCAGTACCATTATTAGAAGTCTGACAACTCGGTTCATCTAACGTTAAACTCACACTTAATGGTTCAGGAACACTAACCGTATAAGTTCCGCTTGCCATTTCTCCACAAGATGTCAATATTATTGCATTGTAATCTCCTTGTTCTAGATCAGTAATTTGAGCCCCAGTTTCCGAAAATCCATTGGGACCGGTCCAAACAACAGAATATTCTAATCCAGTTCCATAGGCATTAAGAGCAATGCCTCCAGTGTTATCTCCTTTAACATTAGGACAATCCACATTATCAACAAATGCATCAAGAGTTACTCCTCCATCCCAAGTCAAAACACTCAATGCGGCAATTCCTGATTCTCCATAATAGCCATCGACTTGAATTAAATAAAATTCTCCGGGATTTAAGCATGAGGCATACATTGCGGAAGCATAGACGTTTGCACCTTCGCATCCATCTTGTTTATCATCATTTGCCGATAACAATTCATAAGTATCATAATCTCCACATTCAACAAATCGGTACAAAGCCATTTGAGTATCGAAATCCGTCCCTTCATTACAAGAACTTATTACCACTGCCCCGCTCTCAGGAGCTTGAAATGTAGCCCACACAGATCGGGCAAGTCCACCTTCGCACCATTGTCCAAAAAGCTGACAATTGCCTCCTGCCGGTCTTGGTTCTGTTACCAATGCAATCGCTTCGGTATTATCAACTGAAACAATAGTACCATCAACCTCAATCAATTCTGCTCCACAAGGAGAATCATATACAGGAAAATTGGGCTCCGCACCTGCTTCAAATGTCCAGGTATCTCCTTGCCCACCACCGATATACAGATGTGTCAATATTCCATTTTCATAAACCTCAAAGGTTAATCCTCCATCACCCCAATCATCAATGAACACCAGATCAAAAAGTTGACCGGTGCTGAGACAAATTTCTCCCGTTTGGTAAACGGCATTATTATCATAGCCGCCGGCTTCAGCATTTTGCTCACCGGCACCATCACAGCCAACTGTAATATCATTCCCCCCCCAGGCAATCGTTCCATTTCCACAACCGTTGCCAGAAGCAACAATTTCCCAATAGGTTTCGTAAGCCCAAGGATCAGTATAAATTGTTATTTCGACTGTGGTCTCATTGGCTTCGCACTGTGCATAAGCCGCTACAGTCAGCAGATTAAGCGAAAGTGAAAGCAAACTTGCGTTGAGTATAAATCTCTTCATTTTTAAAGTACGTTGGTTTCGATGCTAAAGTACGAAATTGAAATAGGTAATTAAAGTGATTCAAGTCATTAACTTTGCAACTCAAATTATATAGGCGCAATGGTTCAAGCAGGGTTAATGGTGAAAATGATGGTAGCCCGAAAGGAAAAAGAAGGCATATACCTAGCAGATCCTGATTGTGAAGTGTTTCTGCCAGCAATGGAATGTCCTCACAACATCACAGAGGGTGATGTAATGAACGTCTTTGTATTTCCCAACACTGATGGCGAATTGGAAGCTACTGTAAAAGAGCCCCTTCTAATGCTCAATGGCGTAAAAAAGTTGCAGATAAAAGACAGCACTCCTATCGGTGCTTTCGCCGATTTAGGAATACGTGTTGATCTTCATTTGCCTCCCGGTGAGCAGCAATTTAAAGTAGAGGATAAAAAGTACTATGTGATGACGATGCAGTTTGATCCTGAGCGAAACAAACTCTACGGCTCCACCAGAATTTCTCGTTATATCCCATGGCACACAAGGGGGTACGATCGAGGAATGGAGGTTGATATCATCATTCTCGAAAAAGAAGAAATAGGTTTCAAAGTGGTGGTCAATCAGAAAACCTTTGGTTTTTTGCCCTTTTCCGAAACTTACAGACAGGTTAGAATGGGGGAATCATACAAAGCTTATATCAAGAAAATTGAACCTAAAAGTTTAATCCTCAGTTTGCAAAAAGAAGGTCTTGAGTTAATTGAAGATGCTGCCGAAAGAATTTTGTCGTTTTTGAATGATAACTCAGGTTATGCCCGATTGAATGACGACACTGATCCTGAAGAGATTAAAATGCGTTTGCACATGAGCAAAAAGGCATTTAAAAAAGGCATCGGTTACCTTCAGAAAAGAGGAAAACTTGTAATCACAAAAAGAGGTATTAAACTCACCAAATCCGATACTCCTGAATCTACATTGAATACCGAAGAATGATCGCTATTATTTCGCCGGCAAAATCGCTGGATATCACTAGAAAAAGTCTGTCAAATCTACATTCTGAGATATATTTCCCTAAAGAAGCCGATTTGATAATGGCTAAATTGAAAAAACTCAAGCCAGCTAAAATAGCCGATTTGATGGATCTCAGTGCTGATTTATCAAATCTCAACTTCCAACGTTACCAAGATTGGACTACAGCTTCCCAACCAGTATCCTCTTTTCAAGCCATGTTTGGCTTCAATGGTGAAGTTTACAGGGGTTTGGATGCATCAAGTATGAAATCTAACGATGTGAAATTTGCTCAAGAGCATCTCAGAATTCTTTCTGGCCTCTATGGAATGCTTAAACCTCTCGATCTTATTAGCCCCTACCGATTGGAAATGGGAACTTCATTCGCTATTTCTGCAAAACATAAGAATCTTTATTCCTTTTGGACGGAGAAAGTAACCGAAACGCTTAAGAATGAATTACAAGGTAAACCCTTAATCAACCTCGCTTCACAAGAGTATTTCAAAGTTCTCGACTTCAAAAAAATCGAATCTGAAGTCATTACACCTTCATTTCTGGATGCAAAAGGTGCCGACTATAAGTCAATTCAAGTTTATACCAAAAAGGCCAGAGGATTGATGGCCAGATACATTATTGATCATAAACTCAAGAAAACCAATGACTTGTTAGCCTTCAATACTGATGGTTATGCATTTAATGATCGCCTTTCAAAGGGAAACAATTGGATTTTTACACGGGGATAAGTATTTTAATTGTACTGTCGAGCTTATCTTATTAACTTGCGCGAAATTTCAAAACTCCATGCAAAAAGTAATATTTAGCAGTTTGCTCGTCCTCGGAATGGTTATGGCCGGCTGCGCACAAAAAACAAAGAAAGCTAGTAAGGAACTTACCAGCGAAAATGATTCACTTGGCTACGCTATTGGTGTTAGTCTTGCTGAAAATTTCAAACGTCAAGGATTAGAAGAACTCAATATCGACCAGCTATATGCTGCGATTGAAGATTTCAGAAAAGGCGAAGCTCAAATGACAATGGAGCAAGCAGATTCTTGCGTACGTCTCATTCTTGATGGTCGTCAAGCTGCTAAAGATGTTGACAACAAGGTGATTGGCGAAAAATTCCTTGCTGAAAATGCTTCAAAAGAAGGTGTAAAAACCACTGCTTCTGGTTTGCAATACACTGTAATCACTGAAGGTACTGGGCCAAATCCAGCTGTAACTGATAAAGTTACTTGTCATTACCACGGTACTTTAATAGATGGTGAAGTATTTGACAGCAGCTATGATCGAGGAGAGCCTGCAACATTTGAATTAAATCGTGTAATACCAGGTTGGACTGAGGGCCTTCAACTTATGAAAGAAGGATCTAAATATCGTTTCTTCATTCCGCAAGATTTGGCTTATGGCGCTAATCCACGTCCGGGTGGACCAATCAAACCATTTTCTGCTCTTATTTTTGATGTAGAACTTATTAAAGTATTGCCTCCTGGAGCAGCTCCGGTGCAACCTACTAAATAATCAAACTCTTCTTTTGATAAAGAACCGCCCCTGAATGGGCGGTTTTTTTTGCTTTTGACAATTAAATTTTATCAATATCAAAATACTGATTTTCAGATACTTGGATAGACATTAGGGATTTAAGTAAAAATTATTTTGAAACCTTAAATAGAAATAGATAGTAAGAGATGATCAACGGACCAAATCCGTAGAAAACATGAAAACCTTTCTTATTATCTTCAGCACAGCTCTTTCAATAGGGCTAATCTCCTCAAAGGGCTATGCACAAGCCCAGCAAGAACCTTGCGGTTCAGGAATCCTGCATGACCATTTAATGGAGCATGACGCGCAATACGCCAGATCAAGGCATAATGCCGAATCTCGAATCATTCAATTTCAACAAGACGGTAACTATCGCGATGAAGAAGTTTTCTCGGTGCCTGTTGTTGTTCATATTATTCACGAAGGTGAACCTATCGGACAAGGTAGTAATATCACTGATGAACAAGTATTTAGCGCTATAGTAGCACTGAACAACGATTTCAGACATGTTGAAGGCACCAATGGATTTGGTGACGGTGAAGATGTAGGAATCGAGTTTTGTTTGGCCGCCCGAGATCCAAATGGCAACTCAAGCAATGGAATTGTGAGGATTAACGGGACTGGAGTACCTGATTATGCTGAAGAGGGAATTGCTTCCGTTAATGGAGTGGGTGCTTCCGAAACGGCAGTTAAAGCTCTTTCAACTTGGCCGCGCACCGAATACATGAATATCTGGCTCGTAAATGAAATAGAAGATAATAACGGCCTAAATGGAATTCAAGGCTATGCTTACTTTCCAACTAACAGTCCTTTAGACGGAATCGTAATTCTTCATAACGCCTTTGGAACTGTAGGCAATTTGAAACCCAATACCAATCTTAACAGAACCACATCCCACGAAGTAGGGCACTATTTCGCACTGTATCATACTTTCCACAGTACTAATAATTGCAATGTTGAAGCCAATTGCAACACTGCTGGCGACCGCGTTTGCGATACTCCTGTAACTCCACTTCAATCATCATGTGGCAACCCTGCTTGCAGCGGAACTCAACAAGTGGAAAACTATATGGATTATACTTCAGAAATTTGTCGGAATATGTTCAGCCAAGGGCAAAAAAACCGCATGAGGGCTACTATTCTTTCAAGTCGTTCTAGCTTGCTTCAATCCCTTGGCTGCATCCCTGTTACTGACTATGATGCAGCAGTTACGGCCATCAATCATCCCGTTGGCTCCTTATGCAATGGAACATTTCAACCGGAAATTCAAGTAAGCAATTATGGCTCTTTTGCTGTAACGTCGCTCACCATAACTTATGGCGTAGTTGGAGAGGCAGCTGCAACTTATAATTGGAATGGAAACATCGCAAGTGGCAATTCCACTACCATTACTCTTCCAAATTATACCACTGGAGTTGGTGAGCATTCATTTTTCGCTGCTTCATCTTTACCTAGTGGTTATAATGATGAATACCTAAACAATGATGAAATGGATGTCAGCTTCGTAATTGCAAATGGAGCTGGAGCTGTGCTCACATTCACCGTCGACTATTTCGGAAGCGAAACCACTTGGGATATATTCGACTCAGGAGCTGCTTTGCTCCTTTCTGGCGGACCATACATCGATAATCAACAAGGAACAGTTTTCGTTGAAAATCTTTGTTTAAGTACCGGATGCTTTGATCTAGTGGTATACGATGAATATGGCGATGGAATGGGCTTTACGAATGGCAATTTCCAATTGCACGATTCTGAAGGAATCCTATTAGGTTCAGGAACTGGGAATTTTGGAGATGAAATCACAGTTAATTTCTGTTTGGAAGCTGAAGTACCAGTAAATCTTCCAGTTGCTGCTTTCATTGCATCGGATCAAACCGTATGTACCAGCACTCAAGTCGATTTTACAAGTCAGAGCCAAAACGCAAGTACTTGGAGTTGGATTTTTTCAGGTGGATCACCGGCATCCTCAACCCAACAGCACCCACAAAATATTACGTATGCAAATCCAGGCTCTTATGCTGTTACGCTAACCGTTGAGAATGCAGAAGGAACTGAAAACACCCTCAGCCTCAATTCGTACATCAGTGTTTCTGGCGGACCAAGTTTAAGCACCAGTACCGATGCGGTAAATTGTAACGGACAATCCAATGGCAGTGCCGCCGTTACCGCAAGTGGTTATTCTCCTTTTACTTACTCATGGAGCAATGGCGATCTAGATGCAAACGCTGGTAATCTCAGTGCAGGTAATTACTCTGTAACCGTAACAGATAGTTATGGATGTTCTACTAATGCCAATGTGAGCATCACTCAGCCACAGGCAATGAGCTTGAGCTTTTCATCAACCAATGTTACTTGCAATGGAGGAAACAACGGTAGTGTGAGCGTTACTGCAACTGGCGGAAACGGCGGATACACTTACAATTGGACAGGACTTGGCGCTAATCAATCATACAGCAATTTGACCGCAGGAACCTATACCGTGACCGTTACTGATTCTCAAGGCTGTACGGCTAGTGGAAACCGAGTTATTACGCAGCCACAGGCAATGAGCTTGAGCTTTTCATCAACCAATGTTACTTGCAATGGCGGAAACAACGGTAGTGTGAGCGTTACTGCAACTGGCGGAAACGGCGGATACACTTACAATTGGGCAGGACTTGGCGCTAATCAATCCTACAGCAATTTGACCGCAGGAACCTATACCGTGACCGTTACCGATTCTCAAGGCTGTACGGCTAGTGGAAACCGAGTTATTACGCAGTCACAGGCAATGAGTTTGAGCTTTTCATCAACCAATGTTACTTGCAATGGCGGAAACAACGGTAGTGTAAGCGTTACTGCAACTGGCGGAAACGGCGGATACACTTACAATTGGACAGGACTTGGCGCTAATCAATCATACAGCAATTTGACTGCAGGAACCTATACCGTGACTGTTACTGATTCTCAAGGCTGTACGGCTAGTGGAAACCGAGTTATTACGCAGTCACAGGCAATGAGCTTGAGCTTTTCATCAACCAATGTTACTTGCAATGGAGGAAACAACGGTAGTGTGAGCGTTACTGCAACTGGCGGAAACGGCGGATACACT
>Ga0209284_10001457_pt1 | contig 36493 bp, 36 predicted proteins | sample FRY03_FD_187211 | JGI IMG/M metagenome (GOLD analysis project Ga0209284, IMG submission 187211) | Freshwater microbial communities from Lake Fryxell liftoff mats and glacier meltwater in Antarctica - FRY-03 (SPAdes) (version 2) | ecosystem: Environmental > Aquatic > Freshwater > Ice > Glacier... | reverse complement strand
TGAAAGTGTTTTAGGTCAAGACATAGTGTTTATCCAATGGAGTGATTCGGTTTAGAAAGACACCTTGTAAACCTAAATATTTACAAAACCGAGAAGTGTTCCAAAACAGCGTCTCGCTCTTCGATGGTCTCCCGACCTGGAAGTGTACTAAAAAAACAAAGCAACTTTTTAACGAGTTGCTTTGTTTGTGTGATTCCGAAGGGATTCGAACCCCCAACCCTCAGAGCCGAAATCTGATATTCTATCCAGTTGAACTACGGAACCATGACAAAATTATTATGTTAATAATTTTTTTACAATTGTTGAAATGGTTTTTCCATCTGTACTTCCCGCAAGTTCTTTGGAGGCAATTGCCATAGTTTGTCCCATTGATGCCATCCCTGAAAAATTATTGTCTGCAATTATTTTAGATACAATTTTTTCTACCTCTTCTTCTGAAAGCTGAGATGGTAAAAATTTCTCTATTATATTATACTGTAAAATTTCTGGACCTGCCAAATCTTGTCTGCCTTGTTCTGCATATATACTTGCACTATCTTTTCTTTGCTTTACTAATTTTTGAAGCAGTTTAACCTCATCATCATTAGTTAACTCTTTTTTTTGACCTCCTTCTGTTAATGCTAATAATATTGCCGCTTTAACCGCTCTTAGAGCTTCTAAAGCAATAACATCTTTAGCTCTCATTGCGTTTTTTATCTCTTCGTTAATTTGAATTTGTAAACTCATTTTGATAATTTTTGTTAATATATAAATGTCTTGCGAAGATAAAAAAAATAACCCGATATACTTATTATTGTGCCGTTAGCACTACCAATATTTAGTGCCTAATGGCACATTTGAACTCTTGATTCGCATTATTTATAATTTTATAGTGCCTAATCTACATTATCGTGTAAAAATGAATTGTTAGATCTAAGCTGAACATCATCATTACTATCTATGCCTAAATACATTCTAGATGGATTGTTTAAATTAGAAGAATCATACAATTCGGTTCCCATTCTTTTATAAGCTGGTACTTTTTCTAATTCGTCTATCATAGAAGAATTATTATGAAACTTATAATTAAACTCTTTTAGCTTACGTCTTCTTTCTTCTGCACGTAATTTTAAAGTGTCTTCTATAGTCATTTCTAAAGGGTCTAGTTCTGCATTTGATGCTCGAACTTCTGAAGTTTGTTTAACTTCTTTTAAAGTTATATTTAAAGTTTCGTCAACTTCTTCTTTTGGGGCTTCTTTAGCTTTAAAATTTACAAGCTCATTTTCAACCTCCATATATTCTTCTAACGAATATCTTACAATGCCTTTATTATCTACATCTGTAATAGGCACAAATTCTACGTGTTCGTTTACTTTGATTTCGTTTATTAAATCTGGTGTTAACTCAAAATAAGCTACATTTTCTTCTTTTACTTCTTCAACTAAATTATTAACTACAACAGGTTCATCAAAAGAAAGCATAATTTGTTCTTTTTCTACAATTACAAACTCTAGTTCTTTTACAAATATTTCTCTAATTTCTGAAGTTGTATTTGTAAATTGATTTTCTTTTCTAGGAGAAACCCATTCGTATGTAAATTCAATGTTTTTAATTGCTTCTGTTGTTTGAATTAATTCTGAAACAGCACTTATTTCTTTTACTTCTAACTCATCAATTAACTCAAAAACTATTTTCTCGCTTTTTGGCTCTTCTTTTATTACATTTTCAAGTATAAAATCGATAACAGGTAAAACATTGTTTTTTGTTAAATCTATTACGTTAGACTGGCTATCTTCTAGAGAGTGTATAATTCTTTTTGGTTCTGCATTTACAATTTCTTTTTGTTGTTCTACATTAAAACCTGTAGCAATAATTGTAACCGAAATAGCTTCTCCAAGATTTTCGTCTTCGCCAACACCCATAATAATGTTTGCGTTAAACCCAGCTTCTGCCTGAATATGCTCGTTTATTTCTCCTATTTCATCAATTGTAATCTCATTAACGCCAGAAACGATAAGCAACAATACGTTTTTAGCCCCCAAAATTTTATTGTCGTTTAAAAGTGGAGAATCTAATGCAGATGTAATTGCCTCTTTTGCACGGTTTTCTCCTTCTGCTTTGGCAGAACCCATAATAGCTGTACCGCTATTAAAAAGTACAGTTTTAGCATCTTTTAAATCTATATTTTGAGTATAATGGTGTGTTATTACCTCTGCAATTCCTCTTGAAGCAGTAGCTAAAACTTCGTCTGCTTTAGAGAAACCAGCTTTAAACCCCAAATTTCCGTATACTTCTCTAAGTTTATTGTTATTGATAACAATTAAAGAATCTACTTGTTTTCTTAGTCTTTCAATCCCAAGAACTGCTTGTTCTGATCTTACTTTACCTTCAAATTGAAAAGGCATAGTAACAATTCCTACAGTTAAAATGTCTTTTTCTTTTGCCATTTGAGCAATTATAGGAGCTGCACCAGTGCCTGTTCCTCCACCCATTCCTGCAGTAATAAACACCATTTTAGTGTTGCCACCTAACATTCTTTCAATTTCCTCCATGCTTTCTAAAGCAGATTGCTTGCCAACCTCTGGATCTGCTCCGGCTCCTAATCCTTCTGTTAAACTCACGCCTAATTGGATTTTGTTTGGAACTGAGCTATTTTGTAAAGCTTGTGAATCTGTGTTACAAATTACAAAATCTACCCCTTTTATTCCTTGTTTAAACATGTGGTTAACGGCATTACTGCCGCCTCCACCTACTCCAATTACTTTTATAACATTTGATTGGTTTTTTGGTAAATCAAATGATATGTTTCCAAATTCTGAGTTGCTATCCATAATACTTGGTTTATTTATTTTTATATATTATCAAACACAAAAACTATTCTGCATTATCTAAAAATTCTTTAATTTTATCTACATACTTGTCAAAAAATGATTTCTTAATTTGATTTTCTGTACTTATTGGTTTTATAATTTCTTCTTCTTCAATTTTTGTAGGAGCAATAGTTTTTGTATTTTCTACTTCTAGAAGTGGAATAGCGCTTCTTGTATTGTTATTTATACTATTCATTACTAATCCAACCGCTGTTGCATATAATGGGCTAGATATTTCTTCGCTTGAATTTCCAGCTAAATGCTCGTTTGGATAACCTATTCTAGTATCCATTCCTGTTATGTATTCTACAAGTTGCTTAATGTGTTTAAGTTGAGCTCCACCTCCAGTTAAAACAATACCAGCAATTAATTTTTTTCTAGGATCTTCATGTCCATAAGATTTAATTTCTGTAAAAACTTGTTCTATAATTTCTATAACTCTTGCGTTTATAATTTTAGAAAGGTTTTTTAAAGAAATTTCTTTTGGTTCTCTTCCTCTTAATCCAGAAATTGAAACAATTTCGTTGTCTTTATTTTCTCCTGGCCAAGCCGAACCAAATTTTACTTTTAATAATTCTGCTTGTTTTTCTATAATAGAACAGCCTTCTTTAATGTCTTCTGTAATTACATTGCCTCCAAAAGGCACTACAGCAGTGTGTCTAATTATTCCGTCTTTAAAAATTGCCAGGTCGGTTGTTCCGCCACCTATATCTATTAGTGCAACACCTGCTTCTTTTTCTTCTTGACTTAAAACTGCATCTGCTGAGGCAAGAGGTTCTAATGTTAAACCAGAAAGGGCAATTCCTGCACTTTGTATACATCTACCAACGTTTCTTATAGACGCTGCTTGACCAACAACAACATGAAAGCTACTTTCAAGTCTTCCGCCATACATTCCGATTGGTTCTTTAATTTCTGATTGACCATCAATTTTAAATTCTTGAGGTAAAACATGTATAATTTCTTCGCCTGGTAGCATTGCTAATTTATGCACTTGATTAATTAACTGTTCTATATCTAGTTCGTTAATTACTTCTTCGGCATTTGCTCTAATTATATAGTCGCTGTGTTGTATGCTTCTTATGTGTTGACCAGCTATACCAACCACCACATCTTTAATTATATAACCCGATTTTTCTTCTGCTTCTGCAACTGCTGCTTGTATGGACTGTATAGTTTGTGTTATATTATTAACAACGCCTCTATGAACACCTAAACTCTTAGATTTACCAATTCCTAAGATTTCAAGCTTGCCATATTCATTTTTTTTACCTATCATAACAACTATTTTAGTTGTACCGATATCTAACCCTACTGCTATGTTATCTTTTTCCATACTTCTTTATTTTGTACAAACTACCTGTTGCGAAAATTTTAAATTAATTATTTTATAATTTGACAAAGTTTTATCTTGAATTGCTTTATGAAAAAACGCTTTGTAATTTCTAAATTTTTCTTCAATTTGATAAATTTTTCCAAAATCTATATTGTAATCAAAGTCTCTACTCTTTAAAACAAGCCCTCCACTCGGCAAAATTTCGACTCCGATGATGTTTTTTTTCAAAAACTCATCGTTGTAAATATGTTGTAATAATTTTTTAAATGAATCGCTGCTTACGTTGATTATATCTCCCGATATAAGCGGAACTCTAGCTGTATGTATTTCTGATAAAGGCATCTCATCTCCATCATAATCAATGTAATAAGATGTAAACCCTTTAACATACCTTGCTACAGGAGTTTTTTGTTTAACAACTGCATTCAAGACACCATCTATACTAACAAACACTTCAGAATCTTTGATTAATTGATGTTTGTTTATGGCATTCTCTAAACTATTCAAATCTAAAGCAACTTTTTTTATATCTAAAACAATTTCTTTATTTTCTATTAACAATTTATTAACCGTTTCGTGAGTGACAAATAATTGCTGATTTCCAATAAATTCTATGTTCGTTTTTCGAATCTTTCTGTTGTTATTTCTATTAGACGAAAACGAATATAAAAAGACAACTAAGCCTAATATTAAAAACAATCTGATATTTGAAACATTAAATATTTTTTTCATCGAGTGCTTTTTTTAAGGAATTAACTAACTCTCCAATATCTCCTGCTCCAATTGTTACAACAACAGTTGCATTACTTTTTAATACTTCTTGTATTAATTTATCTTTTGAAACTAATTTTTTATTTGGGTTTTTTATTTTTTCTAATAACCAGCTAGAAGTTACTCCTTCTATTGGCAATTCTCTTGCAGGATAAATGTCTAGCAAAATAATTTCGTCAAAGCTTGAAAGACTTGTTGCAAAATCTTCTATAAAATCTCTTGTTCTACTGAACAAATGCGGCTGAAAAATTGCAATAACTTTTTGGTCTTGATACAACTCTCTTACTGCTTGATTTACAGCGTTAATTTCTGTTGGATGATGTGCATAATCATCTATATAAGTTAATTTATCTGATTTTATTTGATAAGAAAATCTTCTTTTTATTCCTTTAAAAGACGCTAAGCCTTGAATAATATTTTTAGTTGCAATACCATAAGTATATGCCATAGAAAAAGCCATTAAAGCATTCATTAAATTGTGTTTGCCAGGCAAACTAAATTTAATATTAGTAACTGTTTCTTTAGGAGTAACTACATCAAAAATATATTGATAATTTTTGATTCTAACGTTTACAGCACTAAAATCTGCTTTCTCGTTAATTGCAATAGTTACTCCGTCTAGAAGCAAGCCTTTTGGAACAAAAAGGTGGTTTTTATTTGTAATCTTAGAAGCAAATTCAACAAATGAAGCTTCTATTGCACTGCTATCTCCATAAATATCCAAATGATCGGCATCCATAGAGGTAACACATGCTATATTTGGATGTAGATGTAAAAATGATCTGTCGAATTCATCTGCTTCGACAACTGTAATTGTTTTACCTTCTCCTATTAGATTTGAATTATAATTTTCTACAATTCCGCCTAAAAAAGAAGTTGCATCGGCTTTACTTTCATATAATATATGTCCTAAAATACTAGACGTAGTAGTTTTCCCATGAGTTCCGGCAACTGCAAAACAAAACGTGTCTTTTGTAATTATTCCTAGTACTTCTGCTCTTTTTTTAATTATAAAATTTTTATTTATAAAATAATTCCACTCTTTATGGTCTTTAGAAACGGCTGGAGTTATAATTATTAATGTGTTTTCTTTATTAAAAAAAGAAGTGTCAATTAAATTTAAATCGTCTTTATAATGAATTGAAATGCCAGAATTAGATAACTCTTTTGTTAGTTCTGTTTCTGTTTTATCATATCCTGCAACATTTTTGCCTAAATATTTAAAATACCTAGCCAAGGCGCTCATACCAATGCCACCAATGCCAATAAAATAAACGTTATGTATTTGATTTACATTCACTTTAAATTAATTTAACTATTTGATCTACAATATCTTTTGTGGCGTTTGGCATTGCCAATTTTATAATATTCTTACTTAAGGTTTCTTGTAAATTTTTATCTTGAATTAAATTTGAAAAAACTTTAGTAAACTCAGTTTCTAACTGACTTTCTCTTATCATTAATGCTCCATTATTACCAACAATAGATTCGGCATTTTTTGTTTGATGGTCTTCTGCTACATTTGGCGACGGAATAAATATTACTGGTTTTCCTACTATCGCTAATTCTGAAACTGATGAAGCTCCAGCTCTAGAAATTATTATATCTGATGCGGCATAAACCAAATCCATTCTTTCTATAAACGAAAACACTTGTACATTTTTTACATCATTAAAAGTTTTATATTCGTCAAAATAGAGCTTACCACATTGCCAAATAACTTGAACATTATGGCTTAATATCTCGTTTAATTCTTTTGCTATTAATTGATTTATTCTTCTAGCACCTAAGCTTCCGCCAAGTATTAAAATGGTTTTTTTAGTGCTGTCAAGATTAAGTTCTATAAAAGCTTCATCTCTTTTGCTGTTTACAAAAATTAAATCTTGTCTAACAGGGTTACCAGTTAAATAGATTTTATCTTTTGGAAAAAACCTTTCTAAATTATTATAAGCAACACAAATTACATTTGCTTTTTTACTTAATAATTTATTTGTTATGCCAGGATATGAGTTTTGTTCTTGTATAAGAGTTGGAATAGAGCACATATTTGCCATTTGAAGCAATGGTCCAGAAGCAAAACCACCAGTGCCAATAACAACATTTGGCTTAAACTCTTTAATAATTTTTCTAGATTTTAAAAGACTGCTTATTAATTTAAACGGAAACATTGCATTTTGAAAAGTTAGTTTTCTTTGCAAACCAGCAATCCACAAACCTTTAATTGCATAACCTGCCTGAGGCACTTTTTGCATTTCCATTTTATCTTGAGCTCCAACAAACAAAATTTTGGCAGTTGGATAACGAAATTTTAATTCATTAGCAATAGCAATAGCCGGATAAATATGTCCGCCAGTTCCGCCACCACTTAATATGAATTTTAAATTTTTCATTATTTATTTAATACTGCATTTATAGGATTTACTTCTTCTTCTAGTTCTTCAGAATCTTCTTTTGCATCTTCTTCTAATTGTTTATCTATTAGTTTTTGAAGTGCGACTTCTCTTTTTTCATTATCAGCAATTTCCTCGGCAATTTCTTCGTCTTTTTTAGTAACATTTAAAATAATTGCTATAGAAATACATGTTACCCAAATAGAGCTTCCTCCGCTACTTATTAAAGGTAGAGTTTGCCCTGTTGTTGGCAAAAGCTCTACTGCAACTCCCATATTAACAAAAGCCTGAAATACTATAGGAAACCCTAAACCAATTACCAATAACTTACCAAACATGGTACTAGATTTATGCGAGGCAACAACTAATCTAAACAACAGTAACAAGTAAACTCCTAAAATTACAACGCCTCCAACCAGCCCGAATTCTTCTACTATAATAGCAAAAATAAAATCGGAAGAAGATTGAGGTAAAAAGTTTTTTTGTACACTTTTGCCAGGACCTAAACCATAAATACCACCAGTAGCAATTGCTGTTTTTGCTCTTTCTATTTGATAAACTTCATCTGGATCTTGAATATTATCATCTGTAAAACGAGTAATCCGTTTTTCCCAAGTTTCTACTCGTTGAAATAAAGAAGGAACATTATCTGGATTAACTGCTTTAAATAATTTTGCAGTTCCAACAAACGAAGCAAAAAACATTACTCCGAATAATAATATTAAAGAGAGGTATTTTAATGGATATTTACCAATAAAAACCAACATAATAACCATTACAAACATAAAAGCTGCCGTAGAAAAGTTAGCTGGTAGTATTAACAATAAGGTAATCCCAACTGGAGTCCAAAGTTCTAATATTGAAGATTTAAATGTTATTGCTTCCAGTCTTTCTTTTGCTAAATACCTAGCAACAAACACCATTAAAATTAAGAAAGCAGCTGTAGAAGGCTGAAAGGAGATGCCAACAACTTCTACCCATCTTTTGGCACTACCTATTTCTACACCAAAAAACATAGTGTATAAAAGTAAAATCCAAATTAATGGCAGTAAAAACCAAGAGATTTTTTTATGATAATTAAATGGCACTTTATGCACATAAAATATAAATCCGAAGCCAATTAAAATATGAACCAAATGCTTAATTAGATAGCCAAAGGTATTGCCTGTGCCTTGACCTACATAGGCCAAATTACTACTAGCACTAAAAACAGGCATAAAAGAAAATAAGGACAATAGAGCTACAAGAGCCCAAATGACTTTATCTCCTTTTAGTCTGCTAATAATGGTTTTCATTTGTTTTTTGTAGATTATAAGTTTCTAATAGCTTGTTTAAATTGTCTGCCTCTATCTTCGTAGTTTTCAAATAAATCAAAACTAGCACATGCTGGAGATAGTAAAACAGTATCTCCTTTTTCTGTTAATTGTTGAGCTATTTTAACAGCGTCTGCAACGTTATTAACTTCAATAATTATATCTATTACGTTTTCGAAAGAATCGATAATTTTTTTATTATCAATTCCTAAACAAATTATAGCTTTTACTTTTTCTCTTACCAAAGGCATTAGCTCATCATAAACATTGCCTTTATCTACACCACCAACTATCCATACAGTTGGAGTAGTCATGCTATCTAAAGCAAAAAATGTTGCGTTTACATTTGTAGCTTTACTATCGTTTATGTATTGAACGTTTTGTATTTTTAAAACTTTTTCTAATCTGTGTTCTACACCTTGAAAATTAGAAAGGCTTTCTCTTATTGTTTGCTTTCTTATTCTCATTAACTGAGCAACAGAAGAAGCTGCCATTGCATTTTTAAGGTTATGTTTGCCTTCTAATGCAATACAGTTATTTTCTATTGTAAAGTCTTCTCCGTTTATAAATGTTTCCATAGTGTTTTTGTTAATGTATGCTCCATTTTTTGGTTTATTTAGTAGCGAAAATGGAAGTAATTGTGCTTTTATATTATTGTTTTGTAACCAGTTTTTTATTGCTTTGTCGTCTGCATCATATATAAAATAATCTTCCTCAGTTTGATTCATTGTTATTTTAAATTTAGATGCTATATATAAATTGTAATCGTAATTATACCTGTCTAAATGATCTGGACTAATATTTGTAATTATAGAAATATGTGGTTTGTAATTAATTATTCCGTCTAATTGGAAACTACTTATTTCTAACACATAAACATCAAAATCTTCGTCTGCAACTTGCCAAGCAAAACTTTTACCTATATTTCCTGCAAGACCTACATTTAAACCTGCCGATTTTAATAAATGATAGGTTAACATTGTTGTAGTTGTTTTGCCATTAGTACCTGTTATGCCAATTGTTATAGCATTTGTATATTTTGCTGCAAATTCTATTTCTGAAATAACTGGAATACTTTTTTGATGTAATTGTTTAACAATTTCAACATTGTCTGGAATTCCAGGGCTTTTCATGACCAAATTGGCGTTAAGAATTAATTCTGTTGTATGCTTTTGGTCTTCAAATTTTATATCATTAAGTAAAAGAACTTCTTTATAATTATCTTTAATTTTTCCAAAATCAGATACAAAAACATCGTATCCTTTTTGTTTGCCTAGAATTGCTGTTCCAACTCCGCTTTCGCCACCTCCTAAAATTACTAGTCTCATATTATCTTAATTTTAGCGTAACAATTGATAAAATGGCTAGTAGAATTCCAACAATCCAAAAACGGGTTACAATTTTACTTTCGTGATAACCTTTTTTTTGGTAATGATGATGTAAGGGTGACATTAAAAATATTCGTTTACCTTCTCCATATTTTTTCTTAGTGTATTTAAAGTAAGTAACCTGAAGCATTACAGAAAAAGTTTCGGCAAAGAAGATTCCGCAGATAATCGGAATTAATATTTCTTTTCTAATAATAATTGCAATAACAGCTATAATTCCGCCAATAGTTAAACTACCTGTATCTCCCATAAATACAGCTGCAGGATAGCTATTGTACCATAAAAACCCAACTAATGCTCCAACAAATGCAGATATAAAAACTGTTATTTCTCCAGTATTTGGTATGTACATTATATTGAGGTAATTAGAAAATATAATATTACCCGAAACAAACGTAAAAACACCAAGGGTTAACACCGAAATTGCCGATGTTCCTGCGGCAAGTCCGTCTATACCATCTGTTAAATTTGCACCGTTAGAAACCGCAGTTATAATAAAAATTACAACTGGTATAAATATTAACCAAGCATAATCTAAATAGTTATCGCCTAAAAAAGAAAGTATTTCGGCATAATCGAATTCGTTATTTTTGAAAAACGGAATTGTTGTTGCTGTAGATTTTTCTTCTAATGAAACAGAATTAATTACTGTTTGTGTAGATTCTTGAACAATAGATTGTTTAGAATTTGCTTTTTTTACAGTAACACCTGGATGAAAATACAACACAGAACCTACTATTAAACCAAGACCTACTTGACCAACAATTTTAAATTTACCTTTTAAACCTCCTTTGTTTTTTTTAAATATTTTTATGTAATCATCAATAAAGCCAATAGTTCCCATCCAAAGTGTAGTAACTATAAGTAATATTATATAAATATTATCTAATCTAGAAAGTAATAAAACCGGAATTAATGTTGCACTAATTATTATTAAACCACCCATTGTTGGTGTGCCAGCTTTTTGAGTTTGACCTTCTAAACCTAATTCTCTAATTGTTTCTCCAACTTGCTGAGTTTTTAAAAAATTAATAATTTTTTTACCATAAATTGTAGATAACAAAAGCGAAAGTAAAACAGCCAATCCAGAACGAAAAGTAATGTATTGAAATACTCCTGTTCCAGGAACATCTAACACCTTGTTTAGGTAATCAAATAAATAATACAACATATAATTTATTTATTAAGTTGACTTAATAGTTCTTTTACTGTTTCCATATCATCAAAATGGTGTTTAACACCGTTTATCTCCTGATAATTTTCGTGACCTTTTCCGGCAATTAAAATGATGTCGTTTGTATTAGCAAATTGACATGCCGTTTTTATTGCTTGTTTTCTGTCTGATATTGATAATGCTTTTTTTTGGTTATGATTTTCTATTCCAGATTCCATTTCGTTAATAATAACCAAAGGGTCTTCTGTTCTAGGATTGTCTGAGGTTAGTATAACTTTATCGCTTAAATTTGAAGCAATTTTAGCCATTATGGGTCTTTTTGTTTTATCTCTATCGCCACCACAACCTACAACAGTAATTAATTGCTCGTTTTTTGTTCTAATATTGTTTATAGTATTTAAAACATTTTCTAAAGCATCTGGCGTATGAGCATAATCTACAATTGCAGTTATACCTTCTTTAGAAACTATAAATTGAAATCTGCCCGAAACACTTTCTAATTCTGAAAGTAATCTTAAAGCCTCTAAACTTTCTAATCCTAATTCAACAGCAGTGCCATAAATTGCTAATAAATTATATGCATTAAAAGAACCTATTAATTTAACCCAAACTTCGTTGTCATTAATTTTTAACAACAAACCCGATAACTGATTTTCTAGAATTTGAGCTCTATAATCTGCATAAGATTTTAACGCATAGGTTAATTTTTTAGCCTTAGTGTTTTGAAGCATTACACTTCCGTTTTTATCGTCTATATTAGAAATTACAAATGCAGATTTTGGCAAATTATCGAAGAACGATTTTTTTACATCTCTATATTCTGCAAATGTGTTGTGATAATCTAAATGGTCGTGAGATAAATTGGTAAAAATTCCTCCTTCAAAATGTAATGCTTCTGTTCTTTTTTGATGAATTCCATGAGAGCTTACTTCCATAAAACAAAACTCTACACCAGCAATACTCATTTCGTTTAAATAAAAATTTATTGTTAACGAATCTGGAGTTGTATGTGTTGCACTATACTCTTTATTGTCTACAAGTATTTTTACTGTAGATAGTAAACCAACTTTAAATCCTGCTTTTTTAAATAATTGATACAGCAAAGAAGCAATTGTTGTTTTGCCATTTGTGCCAGTTACACCAATTAATTTTAAATTTTTAGACGGATTGTTATAATAATTTGAAGCCATAAACGCTAAAGCAAGATTTGTGTCTTTGACTTGAATATAAGTAACTCCGTTTACAATAACATCTGGAAAAACATTGCAAACAATAGCTAAAGCTCCATTATTTAAAGCCGTTTGTATAAAATCGTGACCGTTAGACACAGAACCTTTAATTGCTACAAAAACATCGTTTAATTCTATTTTTCTAGAATCGAATTCTATTTTATTTACAGTAACACTAGTACTGCCTTTTACGGCTTCGATACTAACTTTGTATAATATGTCTTTTAATGTTATCACGATAATTCTAAAATTATAATTTGGTTTTTATGCAAAGCTTCTCCGGGCTGAATAGATTGTTTTTTAACCTTTCCAACACCAACTACTCTAACTTTAAGTTTTAAATTTTCTAATAATGCAATTGCATCCATGCCAGCCATTCCTTTAACGTTTGGTATTACATTAGTTTCTTTATTAACTTCTGTATAGTAAGATTCGTAGCTTTTAGATTGAGCTTTATTACTTTTTTCTATATTTTTTACAAAATTTGTAGAAGGTACATCTGTAAATACTTTTTGAGCAATTCTTTTAAAAACTGGACCAGATACATCTGCTCCATAATACCCTTTAGCAATACTTGGTTTATGAATAACAACTATACAAGAATATTTTGGTTGTTTTGCAGGAAAGTAACCCACAAAAGAAGAAGCATAATACATTCCGTCTTTTTTAGCGTAATCTACTTGAGCAGTACCTGTTTTTCCTGCCATAGAAAAATTCTTAGAATACATACCAGAAGCTGTACCTTGTTTTACAACTTTTTCTAAAATAATTTTTATCTTTTCTAGTGTTTTATCTGATGCAATTTTTGGGTTAATAACCTCTTTGTCGAATTTTTTTATTGTTTTATTCCACTCTTTTACCTCGCTTACAAATAGTGGTTTTATCATTTCTCCGTTATTTGCAACTGCATTATATAATGTAAGAGTTTGCAATGGTGTTAAAGAAACCCCATATCCGTAAGCCATCCATGGTAAAGTTGTACCGTACCAGTTTTTATCTCCTGGTTGAGGAATTATTGGTTTTCCTTCTCCTTTAATCTGAAGACCAAGTGGCTTATTAAGTTTTAATCTGTTTATATGGTTAACAAATTGTTTTGGATTGCTTTTGTAGTTATTATAAACTGCTTGAACTAAAATTGTATTAGAAGAAACCTCAAACCCTCTAGAAAGAGTTAGTTTGCCATAACCTCCTTTTTTAGAATCTTTTACTTTTCTATTATAATAGATAGCTTCTCCGTTTCTAGAATCAAAAACAGTATTTGTGTCTGCTAAATTATCCTCGAAAAGAGCTATTAAATCTACTATTTTAAAAGTAGAGCCCGGTTCTTGAGATTCTTGAACTGCATAGTTTATAGTTTCTTTGTAGTTGCCAAATTTATCTCTGCCTAAATTAGAAATTGCTTTTACATGTCCTGTTGCTGTTTCCATAACTACTACGCAACCATGATCTGCCTCATAATGTTGTAATTGTTTTACTAATGCGTGATGAGCAATATCTTGCATGTAAACATCTATGGTAGAAATTATATCGTAACCATCTTGTGGTTCTAATTCGTTTTCATCTCTAATTGGTTTCCATTGGCCTTTTGCCATTTTTTGCATTAATCTTTTACCGTCTTTACCATTTAGGTAATCTTTAAAAGACCATTCTATACCTTTACCATACGGAGTTCCGTTTGGTCTTAATCTTTCGTATCCTATTGTTCTTTCGGCTACTAATCCAATTGGATGTTCTCTAATTGTTTCTTGCTGTGCAATAAAACCGCCTTTGTAAGTGCCTTTGTTAAATAAAGGAAAACTCTTAATTCTTATATATTCTGTATAACTTAAATCTCTTGCAATTAGGCAGTATCTATCTTTTGTCTCCCTTGCTTTTAATAATCTAGTTTTGTAAAACTGACTTGGTTTATTTAACAATACAGAAAGCGAGTCGCATAAATCTTCTAAATTTTCTTTAAAATCTTCTTTTTTAACTGCAACCGCATCAAATCTAATGTCGTAATTAGGTATAGAAGTAGCCAATAAACTACCATCTGATGAATAAATATTTCCTTTGTTGGCAGGAATAACAGAATTTCTTACTGTTCTTTCTTTAGCAAGTTTTTTGTAGTAATCTCCTTCAACCCATTGAATGTTAGTTAATTTAATAGTAATAGCTACAGCAAATAAAAGCATTACTGCTGCTACTAGATAAACTCTATAAGATATATTTTTATCTTCTACTGCCATATTTTTTCTAACAACGTTTTTTCTTTCTTTTGAATTACTTTAATCTTAACAGGAGGAACTTCTGACGGGAAAACTTTTCTAGATTCCATTTTAGCAGAAATCGTACTTTCCATTTTTAGTTTCATAAACTCCGATCTTCTATCTATAAATTCTGCCCGAAGTTCTTTTGTTTCTTTTGTAAGATTTAATATATAAAAAACCTTTTGCTCGTAATTATGTATATTATAAATCATAACCATTGCTAGAACAATTAAAAAAACAATAAACTTCCAATTTCTTGAAGCGTCTTCGTCTACTAAAAACTTAGCTTTTAATATGTTGTAAATTCCGCTTTTCATTATTCTTTTTTTTCTGCAACTCTTAATTTTGCACTTCTTGCTCTATTATTTTGTTTGATTTCTTCGTTAGAAGGGACAATTAATTTTTTTATCATTTTAAATGGAACACTAAAATTTCCGTAAAAATCTTTTTCTGGTTCTCCTTCAAATTGTCCATTCTTTATAAATCTTTTAACTAATCTATCTTCTAAAGAATGATATGATAAAACACTTAATCTGCCAGATGGTTTTAATATATCTAGAGCCTGTTCTAAAAATTCTTTTAAAGCATCCATCTCTTGATTAACCTCTATTCTAATTGCTTGATATATTTGAGCTAAAATTTTATTGCTTTTATGAGCTGGTAAGAATCTTGCTAAAACTTGCTTTAATTGATCTGAGTTTTTAATAGCCTCTTCACTTCTTGCATTTACAATAGCAGAAGCTAAAGCAGCAGCATTTTTTAATTCTCCATAATCTAAAAAAATTCTTTTTAAATCTGATTCTTCGTAATAGTTAACAACTTCAAAAGCGTTTAATTTTTCTTTTTGATTCATTCGCATATCTAAATCTGCTGCAAACCTTGTAGAAAACCCTCTTTCTGGAACATCGAATTGGTGTGATGAAACACCTAAGTCTGCCAATATTCCATCTACTTGTTTAATACCATTAAATTTTAAAAACCTTTTTATATTTCTAAAATTTTCTTGAATTAAACAAAATCTTTCATCATCAATAACATTTGCAAAAGCATCTTGATCTTGATCAAAAGCAAACAGCTTTCCGTTAGCACTTAATCTTGACATTATCTCTCTCGAATGACCACCTCCACCAAAAGTTACGTCAACATAAACTCCATCTGGAGTTATATTTAAACCATCTACGGTTTCTTTTAATAAAACTGGATTATGATATTCCATCTACATCCTCATTTATATTTCCCATTACATCTTCTGCTAAATCTGCAAAGTCTAAAACAGAATCATCTATAGATTTTTCGTATAAATCTTTATCCCAAATTTCTATTATATTAACTGCCGACGAAAAAACTACTTCTTTAGAAATAAACGAAAAAGCTATTAAATCCTTTGGAATTAAAAGTCTTCCTAAATTATCTACTTCTACAACTTTTACACCTGCGGTAAACCTTCTAATAAAATCGTTGTTTTTTTTAACAAACCGATTGAGCTTATTTATTTTACTCATTAAAATTGTCCATTCGGACATAGGATATAACTCCAAACAAGGCTGAAAAACAGAACGCTTTAAAACAAAACCATCTTGCAACGAATTAGCCAACTGCTTCTTTAAAGGAGCCGGCAAAAGCAATCTGCCTTTAGCATCTGCTTTACATTCGTATGTTCCAACAATAGTACTCAACTAGTTATGTTTTAAAAGGTTTATGAGCAAATATAAAAATATTTTACCACAAAATACCACAAATTACCACTTTGTTAATAAGTTTTACCACTTGACTTATATATAGAATTAAATAGGCGTCTAATCAGCTTTAAAAAAACTCAATCATCATAAATAGATAATTATTAATCTGTAGTATTTTACATATTTAAAAAAAACTACTTAATCATCAATTTATCTTTCATTTAAATAAAAAATAAGGCTAACAAATTGATTATAAGATGTTTTAAACTCAATATTTAAATAATATTTTTAAAGATTTTTTTTAACTGATATTATATTATATTTGTGAAGAATTGAAAATGATTATTGATGGAGAAAAATTTTAAGAAAGAAGGTAAATACTCATATTTTGAAGCTGGAGAAGGAACGGTAATTATTGTTCTTCATGGTTTAATGGGAGGTCTCAGTAATTTTAGTGGCGTAGCAAAATTTTTTCCAGAAAAAGGATATAAAGTTGTTATTCCAGAGTTACCTTTATATACACGAAATTTACTAAAAACAAACGTAAAAGCTTTTTCTAAATACGTAAAAGATTTTATAACTTTTAAAGGTTATGAAAAAGTTATATTAGTAGGTAATTCTCTTGGTGGACACATTGCCCTTTACCACACTAAAAAATATCCTGAAAAAGTATCTGCAATGGTCTTAACTGGTAGTTCTGGACTGTACGAAAGTGCTATGGGAGATTCATACCCAAAAAGAGGAGATTACGAATATATTAAACAAAAAACACAAGATGTTTTTTACGACCCAGCTATTGCTACTAAAGAACTTGTAGATGAGGTTTTTGCCGTAGTAAATGACAGAATAAAAGTAATAAAAACACTAACTATTGCCAAGAGTGCTATTAGACATAACATGGTAAAAGATATACCAAAAATAACAACTCTAACTTGTTTAATTTGGGGTAAAAATGATAAAGTAACACCTCCAAGTGTTGCAATTGATTTTGAACGATTAATGCCAAACTCAGAGTTGTTTTGGGTAGAAAATTGTGGACACGCCGCCATGATGGAACATCCAGACGAATTTAACAAAATTATGTTTGAGTGGCTACAAAAGAAGAATTTATAAAAGTCCGAATGGACTTTTATATTTTAATATAATTTAGAAGATGAAAATAAATACAGCAGAGTTTATTATTAGCAATTCGGATATTACTTTATGTCCAAAAGAACAAATGCCAGAGTATGCCTTTATTGGCAGGTCTAATGTTGGCAAATCTTCATTAATAAATATGCTAACTAACCATAAAAGTTTAGCAAAAACATCTTCTCGCCCTGGAAAAACACAGTTAATTAATCATTTTAAAATCAATAATAGTTGGTTTCTTGTAGATTTACCTGGTTATGGCTATGCCAAAGTTTCTAAAAAAACAAAAGAAGTTTTTCAGAAGTTTATAACAGATTATTTTGAGAAAAGAGAGCAATTAGTTTGTGCTTTTGTATTAATTGATATTAGATTAGAGGCTCAAAGCATTGATTTAGAATTTATTACTTATTTAGGAGAAACCGAAGTGCCGTTTTGTATAATTTTTACAAAAGCAGACAAAATTGGCAAAACAAAAGTAGATTCTCATATTGCATCCTACAAAAAGAAAATACTAGCAAATAATTGGGAAGAAATGCCTCCTTATTTTGTTACATCTGCTACGGAAGCAACTGGTAGAGATAAAGTATTAAAATTTATAGACGATATAAACCAAGATATGTTTAAGGGTTAAAACTAACTCTTAAGTTCCATTTTTTCTGCAAAATACTCGCAAAAATCTTTCATAGTATCTGCCATTTTCTCATCGTTTGTTGCACGCAAAAAAGTGTCTGCCATTGCAACTAAAGTTTGATGAAAAAATATTTTCATTTCATCTACAGGCATATCTTTTGTCCATAAATCTATTCTAAGCGTTTCTTTAGCGTTATTATCCCAAATAGAAAGCATTATTGCTTTTGTTTCTGCAAGATTTACACCGCCATCTTGAGCTATCCAACTTAATTTTTCTGGAATTTTATTGTCATCTAATTCAATATTAAATTTTATTTCAGAAGTGTTTTTCATTATTGCTTTTTAGGTTTGTATTTAGACTTTTCAAAAATTTTCTTTGAGTCTGTTTTTAATAATTCGTGCAAAGATACGTCATTATTTTGCATGTAAGATTTAACAATTTGCCATCCAATCCAAACTCCAACACGACCAGGACTGTCTTGATCTAAATCTTTATAAAATTTAGAAAAAGGTGCTGGTGCAATAAAACGCTGAGTTAGTTTTGAATCTGTATCATAAAGCATTCCTTCTTCTATAAAAAACCTCCAAATATCACTCTCATTTACTTTACACCACTCTAAATGTTCTTTAGTAAAAGCTATTTTATTGTAGTCTTGATAATTTGGTAATAAAACATCTTTTAAATACATTTCTTTACCAAAATAAACCATCTGAGAAATTAAAGAATTCTCTCTTGGTAGAGGAATTACATTTGTAGAAAATGCAGTTACAACATCTGGCATAATTTGAGATCGCTCGAATGTTTTTTTAAAATACTCAGGAAATTCATAAAATTTATGTTCTTTTCCAAGATATAAATCTAAAGAAATCAACAATAAACTATCGGTATAAATTACTTTATTTCCATAATCCATTTCTGAAATTAAGGTTGTAACTTTTAACGGGGTTTTACTGTTAGGAAAATTATATTTTATTTGTCTAAACAGCTCTTCTAATTCTTCTTGAACTGGCGTAAAATTTGAATATTTTTTTTGAACCTCAGAATACAACTCTCTATAAATAGGACTTTTAATTTTATTAATAAAAATACTATCATGAAATTGGGCAGGAAAAAAAAGGGAGTAATCCATTCTCATTTCTTGAAAATTGCTTAAAGGAGTTTCGTATAATATTTTATCGAATCTTTCTATTTTTAAAGAAACCTCTATTTGATCTATTTTTTCTTGTTCTTTAGCTTTTTTAGAACAAGAAGCAAAAAACAAACTCAATAAAACAATGAAAAAAATATTTTTAAACATCCTACTTTAATTTATAGTTACTAAAAGGCTAATTTTACTAGGTTTTTTATATTTTTACACTATTGTAAATTTTAAGCAAATATACAATCCAGAATATAAAAACAATACTATTATGAAAGATTTTAATTCTAGTTTTAACTCAACAAAAACAACCGAATTTATTGTTAATTGGCTTAAAAATTATGCTGTTAATGCAAGAGTTGACGGGTTTGTTGTTGGCGTTTCTGGCGGAATAGACAGCGCTGTAACTTCTACATTATGTGCAATGACTGGCTTAAAAACGCTTTGTGTAGAATTGCCAATACACCAAGCACAATATCATGTAGAAAGAAAAAAAGAACATATTTTACAATTAAAAAAAAGATTTAACAATGTTGAAGATGCTTGTATAGATTTAACACAAATTTTCGAAAATTTTAAAACTACTGTAAAACCAAGCATAAACGATACTCTTTATAATTTATCGTTAGCCAACACAAGAGCAAGACTTAGAATGACAACTTTGTATTATCTAGCAGGTATTAATAGGCTATTAGTAGCTGGAACAGGAAATAAAATTGAAGATTTTGGAGTAGGGTTTTACACCAAATATGGAGATGGAGGCGTTGATTTGAGTCCGATTGCAGATTTAATGAAATCTGAAGTGTATAAATTAGGTGCTTTTTTAAAAGTTCCTGAATCTATTTTAGAGGCAGCTCCAACGGATGGTCTTTTTGGAAATGACAGAACAGATGAAGACCAACTTGGCGCAAGCTACAACGAGTTAGAATGGGCAATGATAGAAACCGAGAAAGGCAAAGTCTTAGATAATTTTATTGGCCGAGAAAAAGAAGTTTTTGCTATTTACAAAACCCTCAATTCTATTAATCAGCACAAAATGAACCCAATACCTATTTGTAAAATACCAAAAAAAATTAAGATAACGTAATTTTTTAATATTTATTTTGATTGATTCTTAAAAAATATTAATTTTTATACTATCTTTATCATTCAAATATTTTTATTAAATAATAAAACATACAATTATGATTAAAATTTGTGTAGCCGACAATCAACCTGTTGTACATTTTGGGGTTAAATCTTATTTTAATGATCATTCTGAAATATCTATAGTAGGTCATGTTGGAAATTATAACATGATATTAGATATGTTGAAAATTAAAACTATTGATGTTTTAGTTCTTGATTTAGAACTTGAAGGACTGTCTAGCATAAATTTAGTTAAATTTATTTTAAAAGAACATCCAAGCACAAAAATAATAATTTTTAGTAACCTATCTGAAAATATATATGCTCCAAACGCATTAAAAGCAGGCGTTTCTGCGTATTTGCATAAATCATCTAAATTAGAAACACTAGGTAATGTTATTATTAAAATAAGTAAAGGAGCTGTTATTTTTAGCGATGCGGTTAAAAAGAATCTTGCCTTAATTGCAAAGCAAAATAAAAACGACCGTTTGTATAGAAAATTATCTAATAGAGAAACTGAGGTTTTACGTTACTTAAGTCATGGCAAAAAAAATAATGAAATTGCTAAAATTCTAGGCTTAAACGAAAAAACAATTAGCACTTACAAACTAAGACTTTTACTTAAGCTAAATGTTACTAATCTTATAGATTTAGTAAATAAAGCAAAAATGCTAGATATTATTTAATTGTAAGTAGATCTCATCCTTCCTATTCTTCTTGTTACGTTTACTTTTAATTTATTATAATCGTTTATTAACGATATAGTTTCTTCTGTAGTTTCTAAGTCTCCAGCGGTTATTTGCTGCATTAACTCGTTGTTTATTTTGTTTATTAAATACTCTCTAAACGAAATAATAGTTTCGGAAACCAATCTAGACAACACCTCTACATTTGTTTTTTCTTTTACAAATACTTGTTTTTTATCTAGCCATCCATGTAATTGATATTTTTCGTCATTCATTAAAATATCTGTAACAATACTAGAGTTTTCTGGACTTAAATTCATTAGATAAGAATTTTTATCAAACTTCTCATTTTGGTGATATTGATTTACTAATTCAAGATAAATGTTATTAAAAGCACTATTAGCAAATTCTATTTCATCTTCTTGTAAGCTTAAATATATTCTTTGGTAAATCTTGGTATTTACTTTTTCTACAACCTCTACTTCTTTACCATTGTCGTCTAATTTGATATATACATTTTCGAAATCTGCGTTTAAATTACCATATAACAACAAAATTTCTAACACAGAAACTTCTAATAGTGTAACTATATCTATTTTTTCTTTTACACTACTACTTTCGTTTTTAACAACATCAAAAGCTTTTTGCTCTTGCTTGTGTTTTTTGCCCGCTTCTGTAATATCTTTTTGAACAAGTTGAGCCAAAGTATTAAACAACACTTCCTCAGATATATCCATTATTCTAGAACATTCTTGAATATATACTTCTCTTTTTATTCTATCTGGAATTTTAGAGATACTATTAACCATATCTCTAATTAAAGTAGCTTTTTTTATTGGATCATTTTTAACATCATCTATCAACAAAGAAGCTTTAAACTGTATAAAATCTTTAGCGTTATCTTCTAAATATTTTAATAATTCATCGTAAGATTTTGTTCTAGCAAAACTATCTGGATCTTCTCCTTCTGGAAAAGCACAGACTCTAACATTCATGCCTTCTTCTAGAATTAAATCTATACCTCTTAAAGACGCTCTTAATCCTGCTGCATCACCATCAAAAAGCACTGTGATGTTTTTTGTTAATCTGTTTATTAACCTAATTTGATCTGGCGTTAATGCCGTTCCAGAAGAAGAAACAACATTTTCTATACCCGATTGATTAAACTGTATAACATCTGTATATCCTTCAACCAAATAGCAATTATCATTTTTAGCAATAGCTTGTTTTGCATGATAAATACCGTAAAGTACTTTGCTTTTATGGTAAATGTCGCTTTCTGGAGAATTTAAATATTTTGCAGCTTTTTTATCATTTGTTAAAATTCTAGCTCCAAAACCAAGTACTCTTCCAGACATACTTTGTATAGGAAACATTACTCTGCCTTTAAATCTGTCGAATTGTTTTTGTTCGCTAACGATAGAAAGACCTGTTTTTTCTAAAAAATTTAAATTATATCCTTTTGATAAAGCTTCTTTTGTAAATGCATCCCATTGGTTTGGAGAATAGCCTAAGGCAAACTTTTTAATTGTATCTGTTGTAAAACCTCTTTCTTTAAAATACGAAAGTCCAATTGCTTTTCCTTCTTCTGAATTCCATATTGTGTTTTCAAAGTACTCTTTGGCAAACTCAGAAACCAGAAACATACTTTCTTTTTCTTGAGCTTCTTCTTTTGCTTCGTTTGTAGGCAAAGTCTCGTCTATTTCTATATTATATTTTTTTGCTAAATACTTTATAGCTTCTGGATAAGTAAAATGCTCATGCTCCATTAAAAAAGTCACAACACTTCCTCCTTTTCCCGAAGAAAAATCTTTCCATATTTGCTTAACTGGCGATACCATAAAAGATGGAGATTTCTCGTCTGAAAACGGACTCAGCCCTTTTAAATTACTGCCAGCTCTTTTTAATTGTACAAAATCGCCAATTACCTCCTCTACTCGAGCAGTTTCAAAAACAGTATCTATGGTACTTTTAGAAATCAATTGTAATAATTTAAGAATGTAAAAATAAGTATAAGCTATTTAAAAACTTCTATAAAATAAAAAAAAGACACTTAAGGGGAGTTCTATAAATTAGTTTTTCATAAAACAATAATTTTTAACTGATGTTCTTTTTGATTTATTTTTGCATCTTTTCCCTAATTTTATATTCAAATAGGCAACTATTTGAATATAAAATCAAGAAAAATCTATCAAAAATAATCTCAAAAATAACTATCAGCTAATTTATAGAACTCCCCTTAAAATTAAATGCCTCTTTTAGAATTGAACTGGTTTATTATATAAAACGGTATTGTTTTTAATTAAAATCGAATCTTACTCCTAACGAAATGTTGTTTTGGTCTACTAAGTTATCTTTAAAAAATGGACTAACATCATACTTAACATACAAACTAGTTTCTCCATAACCTACATAAGTGCTTAAACCATAAACAAAATTAGATACATTAAAGTCTCCTTTTTGTTTATCTTTTACTCTATCTCCGTCTATTTTATATTTTAAAATTTGTTTAGATTTTATATTAAATCCGCCGTAACCTCCAAGCCCTACTCTAAAAGATTTATGAGTTTTAAAATAGGTTTTATCGCCGTTAGCCGATACCTGTTTTGGCGTAAAGTCCATTTCTAAATGAAGCGGAAATACTAATTGTACGTTTCTAAAACGAGATTCGTTTAAACTATAAGAAAATATTTGCAGCTCTGTTGCATCGCCATTTCTTACAAAATATTTATTATCTGTTGGTCTTAAATTATTATACATAACAGAAAAACCATATTTAGCATGTAAAAGATTGTCATTTTTAAAAATCCTGGTGTTGTTAGTAATTCCCCATTCGTAAAAATGAGATCCCCATACTTTATAATCTAAATCTTCTAGATCTTGACCTTCTGTAATTAAATTATTTAACCCCATTGCAAACACAAATTGAGATGTTGTTCTTTTTTCTTTAGCAACTCTTTCAATTTTATTAGCAACTCTTTTAACTTTAATTGAATCGTTTTCTAACCTTAAAACCAATCTGTTACCTATTCTTATAGTAATTGAATCTTTTGTATTAATAATTTTGCCATCTACTTTATCTTGTATAAGTTGATTTAATTTTTGTTCTTCTAAAGCTACTTTAACTTCTATATTAGAAGCGGTTCTTTGTGCCATTTTTAATTTTAACTCGTTTGCTCTTTCTATTAAGATGGTTCCTTCTTGAATTTGTTTATCTATAGACTCGATTTCGTTTTTAAGCAGTGCTTTTTCTTTTAAAGAAATTTGTTCTATTCTGTTGCCTATTTCTGTTGCTCTTTGACTAAAAGATTTGTCTTGAGCAAAAACTGTACTTATAAACGAAAGTAAAATTATGACCGAATAAATAATGATTTTTTGCATGATTTTTGTTTTTTGATTGATGATTAATGATTGAATATTTGATTATTGATAATTTCTATTTACTACAGCAGATTTGATAGAATTGTAATTTTTACTAATGTTATTGATTGCTTTTTCTCTAAACGTAGCATTTAAATTGGTTTCTATTTCGTTTAACAATACTTTTGGATCTACTTTTATTTTATTTTTTGAACTAGTTATAGCTATAACAACCTTACTATTAATAGCAGATTGTGCTTCTAATAATACACTTTCTGAATCTACGTAATTAGCACCTAAAATATCTTTGGTTTCTACTTTTATATTCTCTAAAACTATAGGGTTAATTATATTTTGTTCTTTAGTAGTTATTGCTATTTTTTTAACACTTGCTTTAAATTGAATTAAGTTGCTTTTTAAAACCTCTTTTTCGGATACTGATTTATATACCTCAACCGGAATATCTTTAATTATAGAATTTTCTTCAATAACAACATTAGAGTTTTGCTCAATAATTATTTTAGAAGATTGAGTTATAAATTTATATCCAATTGACACAAACAATATTAAAGATGCGGCAATATAAATCCATTTAAAACTTGATTTAGGTTTGCTTTTTTCTTGAACGCTTAACATTACATCTAGTCTATCCCAAGAGTTAAAAGAGGGTGTAATATTTCTATTATTTAGTTTTTCTTTAAACTGATTTTCAAGTTTATTCTGTTCCATTATCTTGATTATTTAGTTTATTAATTTGATTTTGAAGCATTTTTCTAGCATGAGAAAGTTGCGATTTAGATGTTCCGATATTTATGTTTAACATTTTGGCTATTTCGTTATGCTTAAAACCTTCTATAACATAAAGGTTAAAAACAATTTTGTAACCCCCAGGCAAACCATCTATTAGCATTTGAATTTGATCTACATTAAATTTTTCATCTATTTCGTTATAACTTAAATCTTGAATTTCTTGATCGTCTAAAAATTTAATATCTTTTTGAACCCTTAAATAAGAAATACTTTCGTTTATCATTATTCTTCTAATCCATCCTTCAAAACTACCTTTATGGTTAAAATTTTTAAGATTTACAAAAACTTTCATAAAAGCGGTTATCATTACATCTTCTGCTAATTGCAAATCTTTAATGTAGTTTCTACAAACACTTAACATTTTTGGCGAATACTTTGTGTAAATATTATGTTGAGCATGTCTGTTACATTTAACAGCTTGTTCAATAATGTTTTTTTCGTCTTGATGCAAATTAATTACTTTCATTAAATATATAAATGCTTAAAAGCCGCTTCTATTTATATAGACGCATAAAGTTTTAAAATGGTTGTATGAGTCTTAATTATTTTTTTAAACTAGCAAATATTAGTACAATTCTAGAAATTCTATTTTTTTCTTTCGATAACATAGTTTACCATTAAAGCAAGTGCTTTTTTGTATTCTGAATCTGGAAACTCGTTTAGTATTTGAAGGGCTTCGTGCCTAAATTTACCCATTGTTTCTTCGGCATAAGCTAAACCATTGTTGTCTTTAACAAAAGAAATCACCTCTTTAATACGCTTTTTATCTTTATTATGGTTTTTGATAGAATTAATTAACCACCTTTTTTCTTGTTTAGAACAATTGTTAAGAACATATATTAAAGGAAGCGTCATTTTTTGTTCTTTAATATCTATACCTGTTGGTTTGCCTATTTCTCCATCTGTATAATCAAATAAATCGTCTTTAATTTGAAATGCCATTCCGATAAGTTCTCCAAATTTTCGCATTTTTTCTACAACTACGTTGTCTTCTGGCAAAACTGAACAAGCACCTAAAGCACAACATGCTGCGATTAAAGTGGCAGTTTTCTGACGGATTATTTCGTAATAAATATCTTCTGTAATATCTAATTTTCTGGCTTTTTCTATTTGCAATAATTCACCTTCGCTCATTTCTCTAACTGCAACAGAAATGATTTTAAGCAAATCGAAATCTTTATTATCTATAGAAAGCAATAATCCTTTTGAGAGTAAAAAATCTCCAACAAGAACTGCAATTTTGTTTTTCCATAAAGCATTTATAGAAAAAAAACCTCTGCGTCTATTACTGTCATCAACAACATCGTCGTGAACTAAAGTAGCGGTGTGAATAAGCTCTATAACTGCGGCTCCTCTATAAGTTCTGTCGTTAACATCTCCATTAGAAACCATTTTAGAAGTTAAAAAAACAAACATAGGTCTCATTTGCTTTCCTTTTCTGTTTACAATATAATACATAATTCTATTAAGAAGGGCAACTTTGGAAGACATCGATTCATAGAACTTTTTTTCAAAAAGTTCCATTTCTAAATTAATTGGTTTTTTTATTTGAGAGGTAATATTCATTTACTTTTCAAATATACAACAAAGCATTAATTAGAAAAATTTTAAGGTGAAATTAGATTTTTAAAAAAAATAATTTACATTTGATTAAACCTTTTTTAAAAAAAGTATTCCTACTAAATATTAACCCGTAAAAAAATAAATTTATGAAAACACAAAAATTGGTGCTAGGTATAATGATTTCATTTTTAATCGTTAGTTGTAGCAAAGACGAAGTTGTAGACTCAAACAAAGCTTTGACAGCTACAGAAGCTAAAGTTGATACAGAAATTGATGGAATTGCAGATGATGTATCTACAGTTATAGACGATCAATTTGAAATTCAACGTGCTATTTCTGGAAGACCATCTGGAGAAGAAGCGAGATCTGGTTTTGATAATGCTGTTCAAACACATTTACCCTCTTGTGTTACAATTACAACAGTTGTAACAGCTACAACTTGGACAAGAACTGTTGATTTTGGTACTGTTGGATGTCAAATGCCAAACGGAAATATATTAAAAGGAAAAATTATTATTAGCGGAAGCATCCATTTTAATCAATCTTCTCATATAATTTCTTATACTTTCTTAAATTTTTACCACAACAACAAATTAATTCAAGGAAACAAAACTGTTGTTAGAACAATGATAGAAACTAACGCTGTACCTTATGCACATCCGTTAGTAAACATGTCTTTAAACTTAAGTGTTACATACCCAAATGGCAATGTACATACTAGAGTTGGGGTAAGAACTAGAGAGTTTATTGGTGGCTTTTTAACGCCACTTGTATCGCATGATAATGTGTTCTCTGTAACAGGAAACTGGACTACAACTTCCCCAAACGGAACTCATACAACTACAATAATAATTCCGTTAATTGTAAAAATGTCTTGTCCGCATATTGTAAAAGGAGCAATTCAAATGGTTAGAAACAACAACACTGCTGTATTAGATTATGGTAATGGAGAATGTGATAACCAAGCTACATTAACTATTAATGGTATAACAACTACTATTACATTAGGAAACTAATTTAACAGTAAACTATAAACTAAAAGCGTCTCTATTTTTGGAGACGCTTTTTTTATGATTTATTTGCTAGTTGACCACAAGCGGCATCTATATCTTTACCTCTACTTCTTCTAACTTTTGCAATTACATTAATTTTTTCTAATGATGAAATGTAGTTGTTTAAAGCTTTATCTGAAGCTTGTTGAAACTCACTTCCATCGTCTATTGGATTATATTCTATTAAGTTAACCTTGCAAGGCACATATTTACAAAACTTAACCAAAGCGTCGATAGATTTTTGATCGTCGTTAATATCTTTCCAAACAACATATTCGTAGGTAATTTTACTTTTTGTTATCTTATACCAATATTCTAAACTCTCTCTAAGATCTATTAGCGGGAAATTTTCTGAAAAAGGCATTATTTTAGCTCTAATTTCGTCTATTGCAGAATGTAAAGAAACGGCAAGTTTGACTTTTATATTTTCGTCTGCCATTTTTTTAATCATTTTAGGAATTCCAGAAGTAGAAACAGTAATTCTTTTAGGAGACATGCCCAAACCTTCTGGAGAAGTTATCATTTCTATGGCTTTAATTACATTATTATAATTCATTAAAGGTTCTCCCATTCCCATAAATACTATATTAGACAAAGGTCTGTTATAATACAACCTACTTTCTTTATCTATTGCTACAACTTGGTCATAAATTTCTCCTGGAGTTAAGTTTCGCATTCGTTTTAAACGAGATGTTGCACAAAAAGTGCAATCTAAACTACAACCTACTTGACTAGAAACGCAAGCAGTTGTTCTAGTTGGAGTAGGTATTAATACACTTTCTACAATTAATCCGTCGTGTAATCTAACTGCATTTTTTACAGTGCCATCTTCGCTTCTTTGCATTAAATCAACCTTAATGTGGTTAATAACAAAGTTATCTTCTAGCATTTGCCTTGTTTCTTTAGAAACACTTGTCATAGCTTCAAAACTATGAGCATTTTTACTCCAAAGCCACTCATAAACTTGATTGCCACGAAAAGCTTTATCGCCATTTGTTACAAAAAAAGCTCTTAATTGTTCTTTAGTTAATGCTCTAATATCTTTTTTATCAATATCCATGCTGCAAAAATAACAAGTATTTATTGATTTAGGGTTTTGGTTTTAAGGTTATTTGTAGTTTTGTAAAAAAAATAAAATTATGAACTTCCTTTCTAAAGATTTAGAAGACTATATAACACTACATTCGCAAGACGAACCAGAATTATTAGCTAAGCTTAACAAAGAAACGTATCAAAAAATACTTTTACCAAGAATGTTAAGCGGCCATTTTCAAGGTAGAGTTTTAAGTATGTTATCTAAATTAATAAACCCTTTAAATGTTTTAGAAATTGGAACTTATACGGGTTATGCAACTTTATGTTTATGCGAAGGTTTGCAAGAAAACGGTTCGGTTCATACAATAGACATTAAAGAAGAGCTAATAGATTTTCAGCGAAAATATTTTAACGCATCTCCTTATAAAAATAATATTACACAACATTTGGGCGAAGCAATAGACATTATACCAAATATTGACTGTAAGTTTGATTTGGTTTTTATTGATGCAGATAAAGAAAACTATATAAATTACTTTAATTTAATAGTTTCAAAAATGAATAAAGGCGGAATTATATTATCTGATAATGTTTTATGGTCTGGAAAAGTAGTAGAGCCACTTCAAGAAGGCGATTTAATCACTAAAACATTATTAGAATATAATTTATTATTAAAAAACGACCCAAGAATAGAAACAGTTTTGTTGCCTATAAGAGATGGTTTAACGGTTAGTAGAGTTTTATAATTTAAATTTGACTAGTAGTTTTAAATATATTTTATAAAATATAAATCCGAAAGTAGCACCAAAAACATATCCAGTTAAAATATCTAACGGAAAATGCAACCCAAGATATATTCTACTATAAGCAAATACTAAAGGAAAAATAAAAAGTACAGTAGCCCATTTATAATATTTTTTAATCGCCAAATAAATTAAAACTGTAGATGCCATTGAATTTGAAGCATGTCCAGAAAAAAAGCTAAACGATTTGCTTGTTTTTACTTCTCTAAGCAAACCCTCTAAAGAAGGGTCGTTACAAGGTCTTAATCTCTCAAAAGATTCTTTAACCAAATTTGTAAACTGATCAGTAACTAACGTTAAAAAAGAAAGAGTAAGTATTAATACGCCAAAATGTTTCCATCCTATTTTTTTAATAACTAAATAAAATACCAAAATAAAAAAAGGAGCCCAATTTAATTGTTTGGTTATAATTAACCATAACCAATCGGCCTCTTGAGATCCTAAATTATTTAGATACACTAAAATGCTTTTATCTATTGCAATTATTTTTTCCAAAATTACATTTGTCTTTTAATTGGTCCTGTTATATTTTCTATGTCTTCTTTTACTTTATCTATTTCTGCAGTAATACTTTCTGTAGCATCAACAGATTTTACATCGGTAATAGCTCTAAAGTCTTCTTTAATTTTGTTGATTTCTTTAGAAATTCCTCCAGAAAGAGCATCCGAATCTAAACCACTAGATTCGGCACTTTTCTGAATTTCACTTTTTATATCGTTTGTTGCGTGTTTAAGTTGACGCATTATTTTGCCCAAAGTTCTAGCTATGTCTGGCACTTTATCAGAGCCAAATAACATTAATATCATAATAATAATAAAAATAAACTCGCTTCCTCCTATTCCAAACATAATTCAATTTACATTTAAGCTACAAAGTTACAAAGTTTATTGATTGTGTTACTTATCAAACTTTGAAATTAATTTATTTATTGGCCAAATATTGTTAGAAACATCAATATCTGCTGTTTCTAATTTTGGGTCTACTTCTATTTTTTTAATTACTTTATCTGTAGCAAATACTCTTTTAGCAGTTTGATTATTTTTTCTCCAGATTTGTTCTGGAAATTTATGCATTTCTTTAGAACCATCCTCAAAAGTTAATTCTACTAAAATTGGCATAATCATTCCGCCTGGTTTAGTAAATTCTACTTCGTAAAAATACTTAGGCACTTTTAGTTTTGAAGCTTCTTCTGCAGAAAAATTTTTAGAAACAAACTCTTTTAAAGGTTCTACATCTTTAATATCTAATGGAGTTTTTCTTTTAACATCCAACTCATTTGAATCTGACTCTACGAGATAAACATAAGGTCCGGTTGCAGTGCCAAATCTACCTCTACGAGCTTTAAAGTTTTCTAATTCTTTTGTTGCTACATCTGTTACATAATATTGTTTAACATTGTTAATTGCAATATCTACATAATCTGTAGAGTAAAACCATCCTCTCCAAAACCAATCTAAATCTACGGCAGAAGCATCTTCCATAGTTCTAAAAAAGTCATCTGGAGTTGGGTGTTTAAACATCCACCTTCTGGAATATGTTTTAAAAGCATGGTCAAATAATTCGTGACCCATAATTGTTTCTCTCAATATATTTAATCCGGTTGCTGGTTTAGAATAAGCGTTAGGTCCGAATTGATGAATAACCTCTGAATTAGACATAATTGGCTCTAAAAATTCTTGATTGCCACTCATATAAGGAACAATTTTATGAGCTGGACCTCTACTTGAAGGAAAATCTGCCATAAATTCTTTTTCTGTTAAATACTGTAAGAATGTATTTAAACCTTCGTCCATCCAAGACCATTGTCTTTCGTCTGAATTTACAATCATCGGGAAATAATTATGACCTACTTCGTGAATAATTACACCTATCATTCCGTATTTAATTCTATCAGACACAAACCCTTTTTCGTCTGGTCTACCAAAGTTCCAGCAAATCATTGGGTACTCCATGCCTTGATCTTCTGCAGAAACAGAGATTGCTTTGTGGTAAGGATAATCAAAAGTATGCTTAGAGTATGTTTTTAAAGTTTGTGCAACAGCTCTTGTAGAATACTCTTCCCATAAAGGATTGCCTTCGTTAGGATAAAGAGAAATTGCCATTACATTTTTAGTTTCTAACTTAACTGCCATTGCGTCAAGAATAAATTTTCTAGACGAAGAAAATGCAAAATCTCTTACATTTTCTGCTTTAAATTTCCAGGTGCTTGTTTTGTTAGAAAAACCTTTTTCTGCAGCTCTTGCTTCTTCTGGCGTTACAATTAATACAGGTTTATCAAATGTTTTTTCTGCTAATTCGTATCTTTTAATTTGCTCTGCAGTAAATACATCTTTTCTATTTAATAAAACTCCTGTAGCTTCTAGAATATGATCTGAAGGTACTGTAATATTTACATCGTAATTACCAAATGGTAAAGCAAACTCGCCAGTTCCCCAGAATTGCATGTTTTGCCATCCTTCTACATCATTATATACCGCCATTCTTGGAAAAAACTGTGCAATTACATATAATCTGTTTCCGTCTTTTGCAAATTCTTCATAACCAGATCTACCTCTATCTAATTTATAATTATTTACATTATACCACCATTTTATGGTGAAAGATATTTTTTCTTTAGATTTTAACCCTACAGGTAAATTAATTCTCATCATTGTATTATTAACAATGTAAGACATTGGTTTTCCAGCAGCATCTTTAACATATTCTAAATTAAAACCTCCATCAAAATCTTCTTGCAAATATTTTTTAACAAATCCATCTACAGGTAATGCTCTATCTATTTTTTGACTTTCTACCAATGGGGTTTTAGATGTTCTAGACATCATGTTTTGATCTAACTGAACCCATAGATAATCTAAAATTTCTGGAGAATTATTGTGGTAAGTAATAGTTTCTTCTCCGTATATTTTTTTATTCTTATCATCTAAAATAATATTCATCTTATAATCTGCTTGTTGCTGATAATAAGCTGGTCCTGGAGCTCCAGATGCTGTTCTAAACATGTTTGGGGTTGCTAATAAATCGTACATTTGACTGAACTTATTATTGTCGTAATGCCCTTGTTCTCGTTTAATTTCAGCTTTTTCTTGAGCAAAAATTAACGCTGGTAATAATACTAAAAGATAAATGTTTTTCATTGATATTGTGTTTTGAAGCTCCTAAATTAATCAAATTATTATGGTTTAAAATTTTTTGTTAAAATTTTAACACCTTTGGTTTATCTCCATAGTGATAAAGAATACTTTTTTTAATTCCGTTTATATTAGAATGAATAATGTTCTGTTGTTCGTTAGAGAAATCAAAAAGCATAGTATTTTTAATTTCTAGTGTTTTAATTTTAGATACTTTTTCTATAACTATATAAAATATTAATACATCGTCTTCTAGTTCTTTATCAATAATTTTTAATGTAGAAAGGTTACTGTTTATTTTAACTGAAAAATTTTGATGCAAATATTCTGTCAGTAATTTTTCTTGAGCAGTTGTTTGAATTTTAGATTCTAAATAAAACTTTGTGTTGTGCATTTTTTCTAATGCATTGTTCAAGTCGTCTATAAAATACCTTGCAGTTATTTGAACTTCTTTTTTATCAGACTTATATTCTATTTGATTTATAGACACATAAAACTTATGTGCCGTAAAAGAGCTTAATATAAAAAGCAATGCTACGAATGTTATTTTTTTAATCATGGCCTAATCTTTATAATTAATTTCTTCTTTTAAAAACCTTAAAAAATCTATAGACAAATCGCTTAAAGCGATAAAAATTCTGTCTGCATTATCTGCATTTATAGCTTGCGAAAGTTTTGGGTCTTCTACTGCATAATACTTAAATCCGCTAACATAAATTTCTGGAATTTTTAATTTATTTATATAAAAAGTGTTTTCGAAATATCCGTTTAATGCTTCCAAAAGCATTTCTCTTTTTTCTACTTGAATTTCTTTTTTAAGCATTTTAGTTCTGCCTGTAATCCAGTTTATAATTGGGTCTAAAGGGATTAAACCTGAACCAGTTGTTGCAGTATAAAGTCTTCTTTCAGCTGGAGTATATACTTTTGGCGTATAATTTATTATGCCTAGACTTTTTGCATTTATATTTACGTATTCTGTAACAACAACCTCATCAAGTGCATTTATTTTTTGAGTTATTTCTACTTCAATGTATCCTTTAATAATATCGTTTGCAGAAATAGAACGTCTCCAATAATTTAAATTAACAGCCGAAAAAACAAGTAAGTCATCTTCTTTTACATCAATTTCAAATTCTCCATTATAGTTAGAAATTACAGATTTTTCGTTTTTAAGGTTTAAGACGTGAATGTTCTCTGCAGTTCCATCTTTTACAATAATTTTACCTTTTATTCTTTTTTCTTGAGCATTAATACTCGAAAAAATAAGCAAAAATAAAACTGTTAAAACTACTAAATTATTTTTCATTTAAAAACAAATTTTTATAAGTTGAAGCTAATTCGTGCATCATAAAAGCGGTCATCATTTTATCATTAGACATTAATTGTTTTACAAATCTAGCATCTTCTACTAAATAAAACCTAAATCCGTTTGAATATTCTAACGGAATAAGTAATTTTTTACTAATATAAATATCATCAAACATTTCTTTAATTTTAACAATGTATAATTCTTTTCGTTCTACAACTAATTCTTTTTTAAGAATTGCAGTTCTTCCAGAAATTAAATTTATTAGAGGCTCTAAAGAAAAAGACATGTTTAATCCTATTTGTTCATCATAACCAGTAGCCACTTTTAACCTTCTTTCGGCAGGAGTATAACTTTTTGGTTTTACAGAAACAATACCTAAATCGTATGCATTTATTCTAGAATAATTTACAACTACAACTTCTTTTAATTCGCCAATAACAGGTTCAAGGGTTACTAATAACGAATCTTTAAGAAACAATTCTTGAGTTAATTCTATTTCTTTTCCTTTTAAATGTACCGCCGAAAATAAAATTACATCTCCAAGTTTTGCTTTAATTGTAAAATTACCATCGGCATTTGTTAATGTTCCAATTTCGGTGTTTTTATTAATTACATGTATATCTTCTAGCGTTAAAGAACTAGATAGAACTTTTCCTTTAATAATTTTAAAACCTTCTTCTTGAGAAAAGGCATTTATAGTAACTAACAAAAACAAAAATGAAAGTGGTTTAATTTTCATAAAATTTAATTATTGAGTAAAAGTATTTTAAAACATTGCAAAATTTTTGCCAACAAATTGGTAATGTTTTGTTAATACTGTTTTTTAAATTCTTAGTAAGTTTGTAGCGTTAATAAAGTCTAAAATGAAAAACCTAATTATAGCTAGCACATCTACAATTCATAACGGAAGTTATTTAGATTATCTTTTGCCAGAACGATATAGACTTGTATTCGAACCAAATAATTGATTTTCTTGAAAATTTAATTCAAAATTTATCCTAAAAAAATGACTCCGCTGCGTTGCAGTTACATGATGTTTCCATTTTTATCATACCACAAACTTTCGTTATAACTGTTGGTTACAGGAGTTGACTCATAAGGTTTTTGATAAACTGCTTTTTGAAGTCGGTTTAATTGATCGTACTTGTAGCCGTATTTTCGTATGGTTCCATCACTCTCGGTTTGCCAGAATGTTTCGGATATATTGCCGTTGTATAAAGGACTAATCAAATTATTTAAATTGTTTTCAACGGTGTTGTAGTTGATTTTGAAATTTTTTAATAATTTGCCTCAAAGTCGGGAGACTTTGCGGAGCGTTACGTTACTTTAGAACACTTCGCATAGCTGGGGCTGGATAAACAACTTTTACTTTAGTTTTTGATTTTTGATTCCATGATATTTCAGTTTCAAATGGAAACCATATTTCACAAACATTGGGGTAGTCACCAGGTTCGTCAGCGGCACCAATTTCTTTGAAGTTAAATAAAGTAGTATCTATGTCTTTTGTTTGAAAATAACCATCACCAGAAAGTAAAAAAACTTTACCATTCTCTTCAAATTTTAGATATCCTCTAAAACCATCGTTAATTCCAGAATATTTAGCCCAGATTTTGCCGTTTTCTACTCCTTTTTTTAAATAGTAAAAAGTGCTTTTCCCATCTGTATCAACCCTTTTTATAGTTGTGTTATTATGGGTGTAGTAAATTTCATCGTTTTTACACGAAACAGTAATTACTAAAACTAACACTAATTGTAACCAACGCATAATAAAATATTTATTTGTTATTAATATATTTTTTTTCCAAATCAATAGAACGTTGACTAAGTGTATCTTCACCATACTTACCAGATAGCGCGGATTTGCAATCCGTGCCCATAATCTAATTCAAAACAAATCTAACAAAATAACTTCTAATTCATTCTCTAAACCTGCATAATTTCGAGCTGAACTGAAATAATAATCTTCGGGCAAAACAACTATTTTATCTTTAACTGGATTGCTATGAATATAATTTACTTTTTGCTTTATAAATTCGGACTTTCTTTTCGGGCACAGATTGCAAATCTGCGCTATCGTTGTCGACATATCCGAGCCATCGGGACTTTGCAAAACGTCAAACTGTCTAAAAACCCCCTTCTTTTTTTTGAACATTTTGTATTAAAAAACCTTCAATAAATTTGCATAACTCCACAAGTTTTCATTCTTTAGAAATGAAATTTATCACAGGTACCAACAGAAACCAACTTCCGCTTTTTGCATCATCAATGGATGATGCCATTGCACAAGACAATCAAGTTAGACTCATTGACCTTTTTGTAAACAGTTTAAAATTATCTG
>Ga0209284_10001454_pt1 | contig 36525 bp, 25 predicted proteins | sample FRY03_FD_187211 | JGI IMG/M metagenome (GOLD analysis project Ga0209284, IMG submission 187211) | Freshwater microbial communities from Lake Fryxell liftoff mats and glacier meltwater in Antarctica - FRY-03 (SPAdes) (version 2) | ecosystem: Environmental > Aquatic > Freshwater > Ice > Glacier... | reverse complement strand
GGTCGGGGAGGGAGGTGGCGGGTTTGAGGTCGTAGAATCCGCCGAATTCGTCGTTGGTGCGGATATGGTGATCGGCGGGATGGAAGCCGCGGGAGAGGAGGCGGAGGATGCGGGTTTTGGAGGAGGTTTTTTGTCCTGGGAGGAGGGGGAAGAGGGAGCGGAGCCAGGGGCGGGTGGCTTGGGGGAGGGGGGCGAGCAGTTCGAAACAGGCCTGGCGGATGATGGGGAAGACGTGGATGTGCTGGTGGCCGTCGATGAAGTCGGGGGGGGCGCCGACGTGTTCGAGGAAGGAGGCGTATTGGCGTTGGAAGGAGGCGAGGATGGCGAGGGCGTCGATTTGCCGGAAGGCGGCGCGGCGGATCCACTGGCCGACGGGGAGGGTGCCGGGGAGGAAGGGATGGGTGAGGTTGAGGTGGAGGCCGACGGCGAGGTGGTCGCGGTGGGGGAGGAGGAGGGGGGCCTCGGCGGGCCAGTGGGGGGACTCGGTGAAGCAACTGACGGCGGAGAGGCGACGTTGTTTCACCAGGGCGCGAATACCGGCGGAGATGGCCGGGGACTGGGCGTAGTCGTCGGCGCAGAGGGTGAAGGTCTTCACGAGGGTTCCGGAGGGGCGCGGAAGGCCCAGGTGCGGCTGAGAATGAAGGTGAGGGCGGAGACGGCAAGGAGGACGATGAGGAGGGCCTGGTCGTATGGGATGTTGGTGTAGCGGAGGAAACAGGCGTAGAGGCTCTCGTTGAGGAGGAAGGAGAGGGTGGCAAGGAAGAGGAAGCGCGCCATGGAGTCGGTGCGGGAGTTGCCGTGGCCGCGAAAGGTGAAAAGACTATGGCCCCAGTAGCTGATCTGGAAGGCGCCGATGAAGCCGAGGACGTTGGCGACGAGGGGGGTGAAGCCGGTGGGGACGAGGGCGCGGACGATGAGGAAGTGGGTGGCCATGGCGGCGAGGCCGACCAGGCCGAAGCGGAACAACTGGCTTGTCATGGGGTTATGCGTCCGTGGATTCGGGGCGGAGGACTTCGGCGACGATGTAGTTGGGGCGGCCTTTGACTTCTTCAAAGATGCGGCCGATATATTCGCCGAGGATGCCGATGGAAAGGATTTGCACGCCGCCGAGGAAGAGGATGCTGACGGTGAGGGTGGCCCAGCCCGGAACGGAGGAGCCGAAGATGAGGGTGCGGCCGACGATGAAGAGGGCGTAGAGGATGGAGAGGGAGGAGATGAGGGCGCCGATGCCGGTCCAGACGCGGAGGGGAAGGTTGGAGAAGGAGGTGATGCCGGTGACGGCGAGGGCGAAGAGGCCGCGGAAGTTGAAGTTCGACTTTCCGGCGCCGCGGCGTTCCGACTCGAAGGGGACGGGGTGGGACTTGAAGCCGACCCAACTGTAGAGGCCCTTCATGAAGCGGCTGCGTTCGGGGAGGTTGTTGAGGGCGTTGACCACCTTCCGGTCGAGGAGGCGGAAGTCGCCGGCCCCGCGGGGGATGGGGACGGAGGTGGCCTTGCTGAGGAGGCGGTAGAAGAGGCGGCTGGAGTTGCGGAGGATCCAGGATTGGTCGGAGCGGCGATGGCGGACGCCGTAGACCATCTCGTAGCCTTCGTCCCAGAGTTCGATGTAGCGTTGGAGGATGTGGAGGGGATGTTGGAGGTCGGCATCGAGGATGATGACGGCCCTGCCCTTGGCCTGCTCGAGGCCGGCGGTGATGGCATTTTCCTTTCCGAAGTTTCGCGAGAGGCGGAGGATGACGACGGGGTGGTCGGCCTGGAGTTTGGTGGCCCGCTCGATGGTGCGGTCGGTGCTGCCGTCATCGACGACGATGATTTCGAAGGACCGGTTGGCGAGTTGCAGTTGTTGGGCGAGGAGGGGGATGATGACCTCGATGTTCTCCTCTTCGTTGAAGGCGGGGAGGACGCAGCTGATCTCCGGAGCGTGGACGTTCAGATGCAGCGCGAGAAGATTCTCGGCGGGCTGATGGGCTCGGGCGGGGTTCATTTTTTGGAGAGGGTGAGGGGTGTATCCGATTGGGAAATTTCCAGCAGGAGGGTGGTGCCCTGATGGGTGGAGACCGGGGTGAAGGATTTTGAAACCCAATCGGGAAGGGTCTTGAAGTCCTTGGGTCTGACGGCGAGGTAGTCGAGTTGGTTGTTTGAGCGGAGGAGTTCCAGATCCGCAATTGTTTCGATCGGCTGGGCCCGGCCCTGGGAGTAGAATTCGGCGGAGTATTGTCGGCTGCGCCAGTAGTGGAGATTGGCCTCGGGATGTTGACCGAGGGAGTCGAGGACGATTGGTTTTTGACTGTGTTTCGGGGCGTGATCGGGGAAGGAGGCGAAGACGATCATGGAGTAGGCGAAAATGAGCATGCTGAGACCGGTGGCGAGGCCGAGGATGGGGCGGAGGGAGCGGGCGGGAAGGTCGTCGGAGCGGCGGAGGAGTCCGCGCAGTTCGGGGATGAGGAGGGCGGCGGCGGGGATGCCGGTGATGACGTAGGTGGCGATGATGTTTCGGGCGGGGGAGAAGAAGACGAGGGGGGCGAGGATCCAGAGGAGGAGGTAGAAGGGGAGGTCGTCCTCGGAGCGGAAGATGGTCCGGGCGGCGAGGCGGGGACGGAAGAATGCGGCGAGGGCGAGGAAGGACCATGGTGCGGCGGCGATGAGCCAGTAGATCCAGATCATGCCGAGGGGTTCGGAGTGGGCGTTTCCGTAGAGGTCGCCCTCCCAACCGCTGACGAGGAAGCGCTGGATGTGTTCGCCGTAGAGGAAGTATTGGAGGAAGCCGGGGGTGCGCAGTTCGGCGAGGAGGTACCAGGGGGCGGCGATGCAGAGACCGAGGAGGGAGCCGGTGATCCAGGGAATATATTGCCAGGTGTTGCGCCATTGGTTGCGGAGGAGGACCCAGGCACCGATGGGGATGCCGGCCATGACCACCGCGACGGGGCCCTTGGCGAGCAGGCCGATGCCGATGCCGACGAAGAAGAGGTGGCCCCAGAGGCGCCGTCGATCCGGCGAGCGCATGGCATTCCAGAAGGCGACCATGGCGAGGGTGGTGCCGGCCATCATGGAGAGGTCGGTCATGACGGCGGCGGCGGCGACGTAGAAGATGATGGTGGAAGAGAGGATGACGGTGCTGAGGATGGCTTGATCGCGGCCGCGCCAGCGTTTGATCCAGTGGAAGAGGAGGGCGAGGACGGCGAAGGCGGTGGCGAGGACGAAGATGCGTGCTCCGAATTCGTTGCTGCCGAAGATCCTGATACCGATGGCGGAGGTCCAGGAGGAGAGGGGAGGTTTCGCCCAGAAGGGGATGCCGTAGTCGTACTGTGGGGTTACCCAGTTGTTAGTTTCCACCATTTTCCTGGCGATTTCCGCGTAGCGGGCCTCGGTGGTGTCGGTGAAGGGAGTGGTGAAGAGAGCGGCGAGGCGGAGGATGAAAAGGACGGCGAGCGCGATCCAGAGGAGGCGTCGATCGTTCGCGGCTAGGGTGAGGCGTGGCATGGTCCGTAGTCGGGCGGAGGACGGTGAACGGTGAGGCTTCCGAGCCCGCCGCAGACTACGCGCCGCGAGGTGAGAGGGTCGTGAGAGCTGTATGAGAAGCAGATGAGGCGAGGGGGTGTCTCAGGAGTCGGCGCTGTCCCGGGGCCCTTGCGAGGGGAGGAATTCCAGGGTGAAGGAAACCGTTTCGTCGTCCGAAACATCGGCGCGGAGGGAGATGCGGAGGATCTTGGTGATTTCCCGGCAGAGGGGGAGGCCGATGCCGCTGGTGGGATCGTGGTCGCTGGTGCCGAGTTGGACGAAGGGTTCGAAGGCGCGGTCCATGTCGGCCTGGCTGATGCCGGGAGCGGCATTGGTGAAGCGGAGGCCGTTTGGCAGCAAGGTGATGGTGACGGTGCCTTCCGGGGGGCTGTGGCGGATGGCGTTGTCGAGCAGGTTGCTGAGGAGGATGCGGAGGAGGGGCAGGTCGGTGGTGACCTTCGGGTCGGCTTGCGCCGGGGGGAGGACCACGTGGCGGGAGTTGCGTTTGGCGGTGTCGGCGTGGTGCGACCAAGTTTCGTGGAGCAGGGTGGGCAGCGATTCCGTTTCGAGGTGGAGTTGGGTTTCGCCGCTTTGGATTCTGGCGAGGTAGAGGACGCGTGAGACGGAATCGCGGAGGGGGATGACGAGGTCGAGGGCCTGATGGATGCGGTTTTTGTAATCGGAGGCGGAGCGTTCGTCGGCGAGGGCGTTTTCGAGAGTGGCCTGCACACCGGCGAGGGGAGTGCGGAGTTCGTGGGAGGCGTGGAGGGCGAAGTCGCGGTCGCGTTGGCGGGCTTCGAAGATGCGGTGGAGGAGAGTGTTGAAGGCGATGGTCTGGGGGCGGAGTTCGACGGGAAGGGAGGGGGGGATTTCGATGGGTTGGTCGATCATGCCTTCGCTGCGGGAAGAGAGGTCGGCGGAGAGCGATTGCAGTGGGCGGAGCGAGCGCCTGATGACCAGGTGAATGACGATGCCGAGGAGGAGGAGGGTGGCGAGGCCGCCGCCGATGAGGGTGCGACGAATGCGGTAGAGGCTTCGATCGAGGGCCCTGGTATCGTAGCAGATGAAGAGCAGGTGGGGTTTGGTTTCGGGGTGGTGGAGGAAGTCGTGTTCCCCGGCCCATTCGAGTTCGTCCTCATCGACGAAGGGGGTGAGGGTCATGGTGAGGCACTGGGCGGGTTCGCCATTGGGGAGGGTGAGGCGGGAATATTGTGGTTTTTTTGGAGTGGGAGGGCGGGGGAGGCTGTCTTCGCCGAGGGAGCGGGAGCGTTCGGAGTGGCCGGTGGTGAGGTCCCACATTTGGAAATAGAAGTCACCGTCGTGCGGGGTGGTGAGTTCCTCGGACGCCTTCCAGTCGTAGATGAGTTTGCCCTCCTCGAATTCGGTTTCCACGGCGATGAGGTTGGCGTGGTTGATGAGTTTGTCCTCGATGGCGTTTCGGAGGAGGCCCTCGATGGAGAGGAAAACGAGGACGGAGCCGAGGGCGATGAGGACGCCGGTGGCGAGGCCGGTGCCCAGGAAGAGGTTGCGCTTGATGGAGGGGGCGCTCATTCGCGGGGTGGGCCGAGGCGGTATCCGTAGCCGCGGACGGTCTGGATGAGAGGTTCGCCGTCGTTGTCTCCCAATTTTTTGCGCAGGTAGCCGATGTAAACATCGACGTTGTTGCTGCTGCCGCCGGTGCTGTCCTCGTAGACGTGGTCCCAGATTTCGGTTCTGGTGACCGTTTCGCCGGAGCGGAGGGCGAGGTATTCGAGGAGGGCGTATCCGCGGGGGGTGAGTTGGATGTTGTGGTCGTCGCGGCGGACGGATTTGTTGGTGCGGTTGATTTCGATGGGGCCGACCTCGATGCGGGGGGAGAGGGTGCCATAGCGGCGACGGGTGAGGGCGCGGACCCGGGCGGCGAGTTCGGAGAGGGCGAAGGGTTTGACGAGATAGTCGTCGGCCCCCGCGTCGAGGCCTTCAACGCGATTGTTCACCGTATCCTTGGCGCTGATGACGATGACGGGGACGTTGTTGCCTTGTTTGGCGCGGAGGGCCTGGAGGACCTGGATGCCGTTGAGGTTGGGGAGCATGATGTCGAGGATGATGACATCGTAGTGATGGTTTTCGGCGTACCAGAGGCCCTCGTCGCCGGTGCCGGAGGAATCGACCACGTAGTGCTGGGTGGTGAGGTATTCGCGAATGTTTTCCCGGAGGGGGGTGTAGTCTTCGACGAGGAGGCAGCGCATGGCGGGAGAAACCTAGCTTCAGCTTTATGAGAAATGGGTGAGAGCAATCCCGGCGGGTGCCGAAGGGGCGGGCGGGGGGGTGGAGGTCATACCAGGGAAAAGGCCCTTTCGCCGAAGAGAATGACGAGGGTGAGGAGGAGGAAGAGGAAGGCGGTCGCGAATTTCACCGTGGCGGTGTGTTTCTCCTGGAAGCGGATGAGGGCGTCACTGGTCATGCCCCGATAGGCGAGGATGAAGATGATCACCAATGGTGCGATGAAGGCGAGATTGTAGAGGAGGAGATAGCGGACGGCGGCGAGGGAGCCCTGTTGGATCTTGAAGACGATGGGGGCGTAGACCTGTCCGGTGCAGGCCAGTTCCAGGAAGGAGATGATGAGACCGCTGATGAAGGCCGCGATGACAAAGCTGCGGGAGCGGACGCCCGTGCGGATCACGCCGCGGATGCGGTTCTTGAGGAAGGCGGGGAGTTGAAGAGTCATGTCCTGCACGCGCCCCCGTCTGGCGCGAAGGCCATCGCGGAGGCTGAGGACGGCCACGAGGAAGGCGAAGGCGGCGAAGAGCCAGGTCATGGCGGCTCTCGCCCAGCGGAAGCCGGCCTGGTTGTTGAGCAACTCGACCAAACCGTGGAAGGCCAGGCCGATGGAGAAGTAGGCAAGGAAGACGGCGACGATGAAGGCGGAGCCGACCATGAGAATTTCCCGTGGGCTGCGTCGGGCCACCTGGAGGTAAGAGAGGAAGAAGATGATGGTGGCGAAGGCGCAGGGATTAATGCCGTCAAGAAGTCCCGCAGTGAGGACGAGGGGGAGGGTGATGTTCGAGAATGTTTCCTCGACGTGTGCCTCGGCGACGCGGATATCCTCGCTGCCGAAGGTGTTCCAGGAGGGATCATCGGGCAACTCCATGGTTTCCTGCAGGAGGTTGGCGATGGCGCCGGGTTCCGTGGCGGGGGCGATCAAGGCACCGGCCTGGGTGAAAATGGCGGGAGCCTTGCCCTGGCCGTTGACCTGGAAGCGATCGCAGAGGGCCTGATTCACAAGGAGGTCCTTCTGGTCGGTGATGTTACGGCGCTCGATCTGCAGGAGGGGGAAGTTGCTCTTCATTCCCTCGAGGTAGCGCTCGACTTTTTCGCACTCCCGGCAGCCGGGCTTGTGGAAGGCAATCACGACGAGGCGTTGACGGGCCGCAGCCATCTTGGCGGGGTCGATCTCGGGCTCCACGTGCTGGGGTTCGCCGCTTGATTCGGTGACCTTGGCGAGAGCCCCAAAGGACGTGAAGGAATTCTCCCTGCCGCCGCCCTGGGTGAAGTGCATCAGGATGAGGGGGAGCTTTGATTTTGAGATTCGGTTGACGTCGGCGTAGGCGAGCAGGGGGCGCATGCCGCGGCCCATGCTCCGGTAATTGCTTTCGAGGTGTTTGGCGAGGCGGGTGGGGACATCGCCTTCCTGGGGTTGACGGGGGACGAGCTGGAGAAAGGCCTCCAAATCGATCTGTTTTCCGTTGGCGAGGAGGGTGAACCACGACTCGAAGCGCACCTGCTCCGAGGGGTCGCTCTCGGCCAGGGTCTGCAGGGTCTCGAGCAGTCCGGGGGCGATCGATCTTCTTCTACTACCATTCTCGTACTTTTGGTTTCGCCCGGTGCGGTCGTCCGCGAAGTAGTGGATCCACGCCTCAGGGGAGGAGTTGAGGGCCATGGGAATGGCCTCGCGAACCTTGGAGGAGGGATCCGCGACGAGGGAATCAAGGTGTTCGGCCACCCAGGAGGGCTGGGCGGAGGTCAAGGTAAACCAGGCGGCCCGACGAAGCCATTGGTTTGCGGAGCGGGTGTAGGGTTCCAAGAGGTCGATGTCGGAGGAGATCATGACTCCGCGGATGAGGATCAAGGCGAGGATCTTCGGCTCATCCTCCGCAGCGGGATCGGCGAGAATGCGCCGGGCCCACTCTGTCATCGTCTGGCGCATGCTCCGTGCGTCGGAGAGGCGTTCCAGGTTGTATCCGTAGGCTTCAAAAGCGTTGAGTTTGGTGCCTGGTTCTTCCAGTTGCTGGAAAGCCATCCCGACCATTTCGGCGGAATTGCCGTCGTCGAAGGCGCAATTGGCGGCATCTTTGCGGACATCGGAGAGATCATCCTGGATGAGGGCCCGCATGAGGGGAATGCCTGCGTCCGGGATGTTGCCGTAGAGGGAATCGGCGATGGCAGCGCGTTCGCTCACGCTCAGTCCGGCGATGCGGAGATTGAGGGCGGAGAATCCCTGATCCTCCCCGGCTTGGGCGAGGAGAAGGGCGGCACGAAAGGCGAGGTTGGGTTCCTTCCATTGGTCGGCGAGGTTGGAGAGGACTTCCTTCAGGGAGGTGAGTCCGCCATTTGCGTCGGCTTTCTTGCTGGGTTCCAGCTCGACGACTTGGCGAGGCTTCTCGGCGTTGGAGAGGTGCTGGAGGAAGGCATCGTAGAGCGGGTCGAGGGTGGTTCCGGGCTGGCTGGGCGCCAGATTTCCGGAGAAGGAGCGAAAGGGATTTCCGGAACGGACGCTGGGGAGTCTCAGGCTGTCGAGGACCGCCTCGATTTTTTCGGGTTGATCGGATTGCAGGGCATCGGTGAGGTGATTGGCGACGAACTCGAAGGCCAGCTTGTCTGAATCGTCGGCGAGGGAGCGGAGGGCGGCACAGGCGATGTCGCGATCCTGATTGGTGACGTAGCGTGCCACCACCTCGAGGAAGGGCTTGGTATCGCGGTTCAGGGCCTTGATGGCACCGACCACCACGTCCGGGGGGCGGGTGTCGAGGTGGGCGACGAGGTCCGGAGGGAGGACAATTTCCATGCCGGTGAGGGCGGTGGTGGCCGGGGCGATCATGTCGTCGTCGGACAGGAACAGCTTTGTGAGGCGGTCCTTGGCGGAGGTGAGCTGGAGGGCCACGGCGGCGCTGATGGCCTGGGCGCGGACGAATTCGTCCTCGTCATCGAGGAGGAGGATGACCTGATCGCCGACGGAGCTGTCCTTGATCGAGGCGACGTATTCCAGCGCGGCGGCCCGCACCCGCCAGCGGGGATCAACCAGAAGCCTTGCCACGCTGGCGTTGATTTCGGAGGTGGCGGGAGCCTTGGCTCCGTCCGATCCGAAGGAGGAGGAGGAGGCCTTGCCACAGATCTTGGTGAGACTTTCCACGGCGGCGACCACGAGGTCCTCGTCCTCGAGTGCGACATAACCGGAGATGGCGTCCCGCACGGCGGTGCCCCCGATGTCGCGGAATCTCCGCATGGCGACATGGATGACATTGGTGTCGCGTTCCTCCTTGAGGTAGGGGATGACGATGGAGACCGTCTGGGCCCCGCCGAGGGTGAGGATGGTATCCACGGCGGTTTCGCGGACGAGGGAATCGTCGGAATCCAGGAAGTCCCGGGCGATGGGAATGGCGAGGAGGCCGCTTTTTTTGAGTGCGGCGATGGCGGCGAGTTGCTGGTCGCGGTTGCCGACGGCGAGGTCCCGGGCGAGGACGGCGGCGTTCTCGCCGGCGGTGCCGGTGAGGACCAGTTGGTATTGTGCTTCCTTGAGGTGGACGCGGGAGCTGGCGGGGAGCCCGGGAGTGTTGATGAGAAAGTCCTGGATGCCGGTCACGCCCTTGAGGCCGTGGGGTTCGAGCATGCGGACGGCGCGCCTTCGGCGGTCCTCATTGCCCGAGACGATATCGCGGAGGTAAGCCTGCAGCTGGTCATCGGAGAGCAGATTTCCGGAGGCGGCGATGGCCCCTGATGCGCCGGACCATTTGGTCCACAGCTTCAGGGCGGTTTCGTTGGCGGGGTCGGCACCGGGGCCCGCCGGGCTGGCCCAAGGGTTGAATCCATAGGTGGCACCGGCGGCCTCCTCGAGGAGTTCGAGGGCCCCGAGGCGCACCGCGAGCTGGTCGGCGGAGAGGAGGGCGACGAGTTCCGCGCGGGGGTAGGGGGTGCGGGAGAGGATGGCCGCCCGGATGTCGGTACGCAGTGCATTGTCGGCGATCCCGTGGGCCGCCCAGAGCCAGTCCGCCTCGCTTGCTTCCGTTCCCGAGATGTTCCGCAGGCGGGAAGCGACATTCTCCTCCTCCGCGGATGCGGGGGTGGCAGACAGCAGGAAGGCTATCCAAAGGAGGCGACGGATCACGGGAGCGGAAGTGGAACAGGCGGTGGGGGTGGGGAGGAGTGCCGACTAGTGGAGGATGGCGTAGGCGAGAATGTTGGCATTGACCCGGACCGAGCCAATAATTTCGTTCCCTCCTCAACAGCAACACCCTTCGGTGTTGGAGGTGTCGTTGAGTCCGTCGGAGGCGAAGGCCACGACGAGCTTTCCGTTGTGGGTGATGCCCTGGAGTTTGCCGGTGCCGCCGTGACTCAGCTTGAGTTCCCGCACCGTGAAGATCGTGTTGAAGAGGGCGTGGTCCATGGGGATGTCCTTCAAGGCATCCGAACCGAAGATGCGCTTGATTTCGCGCTGGAAGGCGGTGGCCCAGGCTTTGTTGGAACACCCCGGAGAGGCGAGCATGAATCCGCCGTTCTCCAGGTATTTTTTGAGATTCTCGCGTTCCTTTCTGGTGAGGTTGAAATCGTCCTCTCCCGTCATGATGACGAAGGGAAACTTGAAGAGTTCATCGGAGCCGAGCTTGACGGGTTTGAAGCGGCGCTCGGTGGCGATGCTGGTCTTCTGCTGGACAGTGCTGAGGAACTCGTCGCTGAAACAGCGGGAGGTCTTGGTGCCGGCGTAGATGAGATTGCCGCATTCGACGGCCCCCTCCTTGGCGGAGAGGATGCCCGGGAGGAATCCGAGGCAGGTGGTCAGGAGGAGGATCGTGGTTTTCATCATGTTGGTGTCGTGATTGGTTCAGGGTGCGGGAGGCAGGGATTCTTCATCGCGGGTGAAATAGCGTTTCACCGCGTCGCGGTACTTTGCGGGGATGTTTTCGGAGGAGAGTTTGGCGTGTTCGGCGTCGCGAGGCAGCTCCGGATTGATCTGGCTGCGGGGTTGTTTTTCGGGTCCGGGGCGGCTGGTGGGGCCGGAGGATCCATCCCGTCCGGACAAGCCTGAAGATTTGGAGAAGGAGAGGCGATCGGGGCCGTACATCGGGACATTGGTGCTGTCCCCAGCGACCGAGAAGCCATCGCCGCCGCTGCCGCCGGAGCCGCTGCCGGCACCGCCCACGCCGCCGTCACCGGTCCCCCGGGGGACACGGCCCATGAGGGATTGAAGCATTTGGGCCATGGTATCGGCGACATCGGGTTTGATCTGGAAGCGAGGGAGACCTCCCTCGTTTTGGCACATTTGACAGAAGCCGTTGCCCGGTTGTTTGACGAGCCTCTCGAGGAGGGCGAGGGCCAGGGCGGCATTGGCGGAGGCATCGGTGGTCTTGCCTTTGGCGGCGGCCTCGGAGGCGGCCTGCATGGGATTGGAGATGTCGAGTTGCTTGAGCATGTGCAGAAACCCGCCGACGTCCCGCTGCATTTGTTCGAAGCCGGGGGGCAGGGCCTCGCTGCGGGCTTTGAGTTCGACGGCGAGGTTTTCGAGGGCTTCGCGATTCTTGTCCTGTTGGCGACCGAGGTTGGCGAGCAGGGCGGTGTTGGTGGTGTTCCCCTTGGCGACTTCGCGGCTGATGGCGTCCAGACGCTCGGTCAGGGATTGTTGGGCGTATTGGATTTTCCTGAACTCGGCGGCCATCTCCATGACCCGCCCGACCTTCACGACGACTTCGGCGTCGAGTTCGATTTGCTCGGCCTTTTTCTGCACGCCGCCGAGGCGGTCCTGCATCCCGGCGATGGCCTTGCGGGTGGTGCCTTCGCCGGCGGCGAGATCCAACTGACCGAGCTCCGCGGCGTTTTGATTGAGTTTTTCGGCGGCTTCGGCGGCCATTTCCGCGAGGCGATCCTCCAAGGCGAAGGCCTTGAAGTCCTTGGCGAGTTTTGCGGCGAGATCGGCGGCCTCGGCGTGGGCGGCCTCGGCTTGTTGCCGGGCCTCCGCGAACTTCTGTTTGTTCCCGAGATCGGCGGCCTTGTCGAGTGCCTCGAGGGATTTTCGGGCCTCCTGCACGGCGTGGGAGAGGGCCTGATAGCGGGCCGTGAATTCCTCGAGGACGACCTTCGCCCGGATGCGTTCGGCGTAGTCGTCCTCGCTGATGATCTTGACGCGGACCACCTCGGAGACGCCGCGGCCGAGGAGGGAGGGATTGCGGTCCATGGCCTCCAGGTAGAACTCCAGGACCTGGCCGATTTCCACGCCGAGTTCCTGGAGTTTGAGGGATTCCTGAAACTCGAATTTCATGCGGGCGAGGGAGTCGGCGAGAGTGCGGTTGCGATCCCGGTAGCCCACGAGGGCGCGGACCATGGAGACCTTGGCGAGTCCGTGGTCGTCCTCCACATCGGCTTCGAAGGGAAGTTCGGTGTGGGGGGTGGCGAGCACCAGTTGTTCGGGAGAGGTCAGTGCGACGACGGGAGCCTGATCGGGGATGACGACGAGATTCAGCTCCAGCGCTTGTTCGGAGGGGGTGGAACGGATGTCCTTGATGGTTGCGGAGAGGAGGGAGGAGGCATGCGCCTGCCAGGAGAACTCCACGCTGTCGAGGTCCGAGGGGGATCCCCGGATTTCCGTTGGCACGGCGTCGCTGGAAGCACCGAGGGGTTTTACGGAAAGGATTCCCCCGGAAAGGGGGCGGTTGCTGCGGACGCTCATCGTCACGGTGGAGCCCTCGAGGACCTTGATCTCGCCGCTTTCGAGTGCGAACGTCTCCGCCGTGCGGTCGGCGTAGGCGGGTGGTTCGATGGTTACCGTCACTTCGGAAACCTTGGGCTGAAGCAGGACCTCCAGTTGGTGCCATGCGCTCCTCGCCCGTCCGGTGGCGAAGGAGAAGTCCGCCGAGGTGAGGGTGGCGGAAAACTTTCTGGCGTAGTGGCCCGGGGATTCCTGATAGGCGGTGGTGCGTTCGATGCGGCCGGTCTGCGGATCGCGAATGAGGCAGTAGACCTCCTCGGTGATCTCCCCACCGCTGATGGCCACCTGGGCCACTGCTTCCCCGCCGTAGAGGGACTGGAGGTCTCCCGGAGTCACCTCGAAGCGCAGGGGGCTGTAGGGTGGGATGTCGCCGCGGGGGTTCATGATACGGGCGGTGGTGACGCGGAAGGGCTCGCTGGCCCAGGACCGCAGGGCGGTGACCAGGGCGGCCACGAGCAGCAAGCCGCAAGTGGCCAAGCCGATGGTCTTGAAGGGCATGCGGAATTTGCGGGGAAGTTGTTCGAGCTGTCGGGCGGCGTCGCCCAGGGCATGATCGAGGTGAAACTTCTGCATGTCGGTTTCGGGCTTCAAGGTGTCCAGATCGGCGGCGGCGGTGAGCTGCCGCCGCGGATCGCCGCGCTGTTCGTCCAGCATGGCGGCGAGGGTCTGGTGGGGTGCTTTAACAATTCGGTAGATCCAAGCCACGGTCAGGACGGCGACCAGGCCGAGGAGGATGCTGTTGATCGTTTCCCGGACGGTGGAAGGGAGGGCGAAGGCAAAGTCCGCCAATCCGTGCGCCAGCATGCCGAGGGCGAGGATGGTGGTGAGGATGAGCAGGGCGGACACCAGGCGCCCCAGCGACCACCAACGATGGAAGCGCCGCATGGAGTGATGGAAACCGGACATGGGAGGTGGGAGGAGGCTGTTCGGGATGGGAGAGGGAGAGGAGAACCCTGCGATGTTAGACGAGACCATTGCGGCGGCGCAACCACCATTCCAAGGCGAGGAAGAGGAGGACGAGGATGGGGGAGATCCAGTGCATCCAGGAGGGGTGCCATTCGACGCCTTGATCGCGGGATTCGGGGGCGGAGGGCTGGATGACCTCGTCGAGGAAGGGGCGCAAGTCCTTATCCGGGGCCAGTTTGCCGCCGCTCAGGTCGGCGAAGGCGGCCAGGAAGGCGGGATCCGCGCTTGGTTCGTCCATCTCCCCGGGAGGGGGTTGGACCGTCACGATGACCTCCGGCAGGGAGGAGGTCGGGGGGGGCGGGGAGGTCCCCTCGGGGCGGACGAGGCGCAGTTGGTAGGTGCCGGGCAGCTCGGGGGTGAAGTTGGCGCCCCATTTGAGGCGTCCGTCCTCGGAGGGGATCTCGGCCGGAGCGAGGCGCAGTGGAGCGGGGAGCAGGGGGGAGGTCACCTCGATCTGCGGCACGATGGGTTGACCGGCACCGCGGTAGGAGATGCGAAGGGCCACCGGCGTGTCCGGATCGACGATGCTGGCGGAGAGGTTGAGGGAGAACTCCTGGCCCGGGAGGAATTCCGAGTAGGCGAGCATCCAGTGGATCATCTGGATCCAGAACTCCTCGTACATGTTTCCGAGTTCGCGGGCCTCGGGGAAGAAGTCCCATTTCCAGAGACCGTCGGCATTGACCAGGCCGCTCACGCCCTGGCCGTAGCGTCGGACCAGGAGCAGGGGAAATGTTCCCTGGGTGGAAGCGTTCCCCATTTCGCCGTTGGCAAGGACGCGGGTGAAGGGTTTGACGACGTCGATGCGGTGCGCATCCTTGAGCAGCGGAAGGGTTTGCCAAACCGAGGAGTCGGGGGCGGGGAGGGCCTGGCCGAACAAGCCGGAGGCCTGGCCGTCGGTGGTGGGACGCATCCTGAATTCACCGGTGAGGCCGGTCTTCCAGGTGACCGGATCGAGGGGGGCCAGGTCGGGCATGAGGCCGGTGTAGGGCTTGGACCTGGAGAAGAGGACGGCGCCGCCCTGATCGCTAACAAATGTTCGGAGGAGGGCGATTCGTTCCGGAGTGAGGAAGTGTTCCGAGTTCTTGCCGAAGATGATCAGGTCGTAGGCCATCAGCTCCTCCCGGGTATCGGGGAAGACATCGATGTCCGATTCGTGTGGCTTGGATTCACCGGAGTCGATTCGGAACCAGCGCGCCTCGCTCAGGCGGTGCACGGAGACGACATCCATGTGTTTTTGCTGCCGCAGGAGCTGGGCGAGAAACTTGCTGTCCCAGTAGGGAGCTCCTTCGGCGATGAAGACCTTGGCCTTGTCGTTGAGGATGCGGATTCGCACCTCGGCGGAATTGTTGGAGAGGCGGAGCTCGTCCTCCCGGGCAGGCAGTTGGAGGGTGATCATGGCGGATTGCCCGGGAGCCTTGAGGGAGAAGGTGTGCACGGCTTGTTCCTCCGGATTCACGGTCACGGAGACTGTTTCAAGGGTGGATCCCGCGGCGTCGAGGAGGAGCAGGTCGGTTTGCACGGTTGGCATGCCCCGTGATTCGAGCACGGCGGTGATCTGGACATTTTGTCCGGGGAAGGCCGTGATGGTGCGGCGGGGGACCTGCAGGGCGAGGTCCGGGGTTTCCTGATTCCCCCCGATCGGGATGGTGTGGAAGGGCACCTGCAGGGCCTGGGCGCGGAGCGCGAAATTCGAATGGCGGGGGACATGGGTCTGCCGACCGTCGCTGAGCACGAAGACTCCGGCCAGCGGTTCGCCCTGCGCACTAAACCGGGTCAGGAGAGAGTCTGCGGCGGTCGTGAGATCACTGGCGGTTCCCTCGGCGGTGATGGTTGCGGCCCCATCCTCCTCGGCGACGGACTGATCGTAGCTGAAGTAGCGGAGTTCGACGCCGGCCGCTTCGGCGCGTTCGGTGATCTGATCCCTGACGGTGAGGGCCTGATCGATGCGGCGTCCGCCGTCGGGGCCATCCTCGGTCACCGACATGGACCCGGAGCGATCGATCATGATTGCCCAGACTCGGGCGACCTGATCGTCCATGGCCCTCCATTGGCCGGGATTGACGAGGAACACGGCGAGGAGAAGGAGGGCGGCGATCCGCAGGGTCAGGAGAACGCGGCGCAGTTTCGCGGGGGCGGAGGCGGAGGATTTCCACGCCAGCCAGGCGGCCCCGCAGATCGCGATGGCGATGAGGGGGAAGAGGAGACCGGGTGGCAGGACGGGATTCATGGGCGGGCGAAAGGGGTGGCGGCAGGTCGGTTCAGCGGAGAGGGGTGGTGGTGGGGCGTGGTTTCCAGAGGCTCACGAGCGACTCGGCGAGGAGAAAGAGGAAGGCGGCGGCGATGAACCAGGGCCAGAGGGGGATGCCTTCGCCCAACTCGGCGCGCCGGAGGAGAGCCCGGGCATCGACCACCTCGCCGCCCTGGATGTGGAGGGGATCCATGAGGCGGAGATCGGATTCCGTGGCGGGAAAGTTGGCCAGTTGTTGGAAGGCGACCCCGTCCCCGATTTTCCACTGATAGAGTCCGGTGGAGGCGGGCTCGGCGCTGTCGATCCGGACTCCGTGGGGGGTCATCAGGATGTTCGTTTGCTGTGGCTGGCCGGCTCCATCGACGAGGACGACGGATTCCGGGGAGATTTCCTCGCCGGGGATCCAGCTGAGGGTGTTGCCCGGCAGGACCTCGGTGGATTCCTCCCGGGTGACGGCGCGGTGGTGGAGGAGCAGTTCCGCGAAGAAGGGAAGGAAGGGGGTCTGTGCGCTCCAGGAGCTCAGGCGTTCGGCGACCGGGAGATTCCAGAGGATGATGGAGCCGCCCTGATTTTTCTCGTGGATGGAGAGCATTCCGGGCACGCCGTCCTGGTAGTCGATGAGGCGTTGCACCCCTTCGGGCCATTCGCGGGGCAGGCGGGAGCGTTGCAGAAAGATTCCGGCGGCGGGGTTGCCGAACTCACCGGACTTGAAGAGCGCGAAGACCGGGGCATCCTCCCCAGCGGCCGCAGCAATGCCCGCCTGCCACCCGGCGGGGGTGGTCGGGGAGTCTCCGCTGCCTCGACCGGACTTGGTGTCGATGGGAATCGTCCCGGCGTTTTCGCCGACCTCGAGGCCCATGAGCTGTTGGCAGGCCTGTAGTGAACAACCGACGGCGGGTTGGACGATGAGGGTGGTGCCGGTCCGGGAGATGGATTGGAGATCATTGATTTGTGTGCCTTCCCAGGAATGAAGGAAGAGAAAGTCGGCGGAGCCCGGGGCGGGGAGTTCCGAGGGCGGGAGATCGAGGCACTCCAGCCATTCGAGCGAATCGGCCAGGTGTCGGAGGACCTGCGTGCCCTGGGCATGGAGGCTGTCCTCCGGAGGGGCCACCGAGACCAGTTTGAGGGTCTCGCGCACCCGCACCAGTCCGTAGCGGCGGTCGTCGCCGGGAAAGGCATCCTCGGCGATGGAAGCGCTGAAGGCGACCTGGCCGGCGTGGCTGAAGCGGGTCGAAAAATTCAATTCCGCCTCGCCCCAGGCGGGCATTTCCACATCGCGCGACCGTCGGCCGCCGTCGGACTCCAGGTAGAGGGTGGTGCGGCGGGGGGTGCCGGAGTAGTTTCGGAGGCGGCAGACCATGAGGGTGTCCTGGCCGACGACCGGTTCGGCGGGGGTGGCGAAGAGTTCGTGGACCGCGACATTCGACAGGTCGGTCGCTCCGATCCTCACCTTCTCGACGGCGATGCCGGTGGGCAGGTGGAGGGGAGTGTCCCGCCAGGCGGCGGCTTGGAAGTCGGAGAGGATGACCAGCCTGCGTTCGCCCTGCACCTGTTCGAGTTGGCTGATGGCCAGTTGCAGCGCCCCGCTGATGGCGCCGGACTCCATGCGAACTCCGGTGCGTTTGAGGGCTTCCCGAAGGTAGTCGAGGTTTGGACCCGGTTGCGGGAACAGGGCGTCCGGTTCGGCGTCGATCCAGACGACGTTGGCGGCGTCGGCAGAGCCCGCGGCGAGGAGTTCACCGGCCTTTGCGCAGGCTTCCGCGAAGCGGCTCTCGGCACCGTCCTTGGCGGCCATGGAGGCGGAGCGATCGACGAGGAAGATGGTGGTCTTCTTTCCGGTGACGGCCGAGTTTGCACCGGTGAGGAGGGGCTGGAGGAAGACGAAGAGCAGGGCCAGGACGGCCAGGGTGCGGAGCAGAAGCAGCAGCCAGTCCTGCGGTTTGCGCAGGCGGGCGGTCTTCTTCATGATTTTCTGCAGGAAGGCGGTGCTCGAAAAGGCGAAGCGGGGGGGATTGCTCCTCGCGAAGAGGTGCACCAGGAGGGGGACGGCTCCGAGGGCGAGCAGCCAGAGCCATGCGGGATTTGCGAGAAGGAACTGCATGGGTGTCGGCGGTGCGGAGTGCGGAGTTTCAGGCGAAGCGGTCGAAGAGCTTGAACCAACTCTCGGTGGTGGTGGTGAGGGCGTAGTCCACCTGTCGTCCGGCCGCCAGACGGCGCAGGGTCTGGGTGTGGCGGCGCATTTCCTGCTGCCAGGCCTCGCGAATTGTCTGGGTGTGCACCACGAGGCGGTGGTTGGTTTCCATGTCCACGAAACGGGAGAGGCCGCGTTCGGGGAAGCTCAGTTCGGAGGGGTCGAGGATGTGGAGCAGGTGGACGCGGAAGCCGCGGTGCAGGTATGGATTGAGGGCCTTGAAAATCGCCTCGGGCTCATCGAAGAAGTCGGAGAGGACGACGAGGGTCCCCTTGCGCTTGATGAGCGGATGGGCGCGTTTGAGGGCTTCGGCGAGGGAGGTGGGGTTGCCGGCCTTCTGTTGTTCGAGGGCGGTGAGGATCTGGTGGAGGTGGCGGCGGGTGGATCCGGGTTCGAAGAACTGTCGGATCTTGTCGTCGAAGAGCTGAAGCGAAACGCGGTCGTTCTTGGAGGTCACCAGCCAGGCGAGGCAGGCCGCGAAGAAGGAGGCGTATTCGAGTTTGTTGATCGGTCCCTCCTCCTGGAAGCCCATCGATGCGGAGCAGTCCACAAAGAGGTGGCACTCCATGTTTGTTTCCTGTTCGAAGGTCTTGAGGTAGTGCCGGTCGGTACGGGCGAAGACCCTCCAGTCGACCAGGGCGAGGTCGTCGCCCGGCGCATACTGTCGGAATTCCTTGAACTCGATGGAGGCCCCCCGCTCCCGGGAGCGGTGGCGGCCGGAGAGGTATCCCTCGACCAGCGCCTTGACCCCGAACTCATAGCGGCTCAGGCGGCGGATGTCCTCGGGGCGGATGAACTTGTATTTGATCTCTGGCATCGGGATGGTGCGGTCGGCTGGTGTCCCGAACACTAGTCGAGGAGCCTCGCGATGATGTCCTCGATGCCGATGCCCTCGCCAGTGGCGTTGTAGTTGGGGATGACGCGGTGGCGGAGGACGGGCATGGCGATGTCCCGAACCTCCTGGACCGAGGCGCTGTTGCGACCGCGAAGGAGGGCGAGGGCGCGGGAGGCGCGGGCCAGGCACTGCGAAGCCCGGGGGCCGGCACCGTAGTCGACGTAGTTGGTGATGAACTCGTCGGCGGCGGCGGTCCCGGGGCGGGAACGGTGGACGATCTTGAGGATGTATTTCACGACGTTGTCCGGGAGCGGAACGTCGTGGGTGGCGTCCTGGAGGGCCAGCACTCCGGCGGCATCGAGGATGGTTTCCGACTCATCGACCGACCTTCCGGTGGTGCGGTGGATGATTTCCTCTTCCTCCTCAATGGAGGGGTAGTCGATCATCACGTTGAAGAAGAAGCGGTCGAGCTGCGCCTCGGGGAGCGGGTAGGTGCCCTCGTGTTCGATGGGGTTCTGGGTGGCGAAGACGATGAACGGTTCCTCCAGGCGGCGGGTTTGACCGGCCACGGTGACCTGCTTTTCCTGCATGGCCTCGAGCAGGGCGGCCTGTGTTTTCGGCGGGGTCCGGTTGATTTCGTCGGCGAGAATGAGGTTGGCGAAGATGGGGCCGCGCACGAACTCGAATCCGCGGCTTGCGCCCTCGCCGGTCTGGAGGATCTCCGAGCCGACGATGTCGGTGGGCATCAGGTCGGGGGTGAATTGGATGCGGCTGAACTTGAGCCCGAGGATTTTTCCCAGAGTCGAGGCCAGCAGGGTCTTTGCCAGGCCGGGAACGCCGGTGAGCAGGCAGTGACCCTTGCAGAGGAGGGAGACGAGCATCTGTTCCACCACGGCCTCCTGCCCGACGATGACCCGTGCGGTCTGGCTCCGGATGTCTGCCACGGAGGATTGAATTTTTTCCCACTGTTCAGCGGCTTGGTTTGTATCACTCATGTTGTTGTTGGTCCGGGAGAATGGTGTTCGGGGAGGTCTGCGAATCAGAAGTCGTCGTCGTCCTCCTCCTCGAGGTTCGCCTCGATCTCGGCTTCGCGTTTTTTCAGATTGGCGGCGGTTTCGATCACGAGGATCGCGTAGGCTTCTTCCCGGGATTCGAATTGGGCGAGCACCCGGGTGAGTTGTTCCGGCAGGGTGGGGGAGCTTTGGCCGTCGGGACCCGCGGGAACGAAGTGCAGGCAGGTGGCTTGTTCCTCTTCATCGTTGGGGAGGTAGATGGCGAGGACCTTTTCGGTGCGGTCGTCGTGCAGGCGCTCGTGGGCCTGCCTCAGGATTCGGTCCTTCCATTGACCGCTCCCGGCTGTTTCGCGGGTCACCGAGAGGCTGATGCCGTGAATTTGTGATTCGTTCCGCTGGAGCACGAGGAGGAGGTCCTGGAAGATCGTCGATTCCTCGAGCATGAGCCGGGTGAGGGCGTCGAGCAGGGGTTGATCCAGGGTTTTGGTGTAAACCAGCGTCCGGACCCGTTCCTTGAGGGCCTTTTCCAGGTCCGAGGTGCTGCTCCAGTTGAGATGGGCGATGCGGCTCTTGAGATCGACCATGCCGGTGGTGGTCGAGGCATCGATGCCTTGGAGAATCTCGCTCCAGGCCAGTTTTTCATCCAGGCCGAGGCCTTCGTAGTAGCTGATGATCTCGATTGCGGAGAGTCCGGCCAACTTGGTTTGGATGGCCTTGCGCTTCTCCTCGTCGACTCTGGCGGCGTCGGGAAAGCCGGCGTCAGATCCCTCGGCGAGAGTTCGCAGGCCCTGCGCCAGCATGAAGTCCCAGAACCCTTCGGTTCCCAGGACCTGACTCAGCGCCCGCTGGGTTCCCTGATGTCGCGGGAAGTAAATGGAGTCCATGATGCTGGCTGCGGTCCGTGCCAGGGTGGTGCCCCCCATTTCGAGGTCAGGGTTGGCGAGGGGCTCGGTCTGTTGAAGGAAGTAGGTCCACTCGTCCTTGGAGGAGGCCAGAAGGGCGGGGAGGGAGGCGATGTAATCGTCGAATTTATCGGCCCCGTAGTGGTGTTCCATGTCTTGGTAGGACGCGCGGTAGAGGGCGCGCAGGAACTGCAATTGGCCATCCGGATCTTCCTGAAGACGGGCGAGGGAGACCAGTTCGGGAAGGTGAGTCCGCAAGGTGCCGGCTCCGTTGGCGATCTCCAGCATGGGGAGTCCCTCGGCGGGAGCCAGTTCTCCCTTGCGCAGATCCTCCAGAATTTGTTTTGCGGAGACATCGCGGACATAGACGGAAAGTTTTTTCAGGTATTTTTCCATCCCCCCGGCCTCCCGCACCTGCCAGGAGCTGTTTTGGAAGCGGTCTTCTTCACCGGTCCCGGACTGGTCGAGGACGGCCTTGGAGTATTTTTCGAAGAAGGGTGCTGCGGCCCCACGCCGGGCCTGCACGTAGGTCTCCACCATGTCGATCATCCGCGGGAGGTCTTCGGCGTTGAGGATGTGGGACTCCACCACCTGGGCATCGGCTTCCTCTCCGGAGTTGATCAGGGCCAGCATGCCCATGCTCTGTTGGCCGGGGGCTCCCGTTTGGAGGAAGAGACGTGCCAACTGGGAGTTGGAATCGGAGCGATGCTCGAGCCACCAGGCGAGGGCGGCGGCCTGCAGGTCGGCGGGGGGGAGGCCCTGGAGATTGCCGTCCGGGTCGGGGAGGGTTTGGAGGATGATGGCCCGGGCGATTTCGCCCCGGCTGCAGGGTCTGGTCATGGCGGTATATTGGAGCTGCCCGGGATAGGTGTCGGCGTCGAAGCCGGAATGAAAGACCCGGGACATGCCGAATTCGTAGGAGTCTTCCCTGGACCTCCCGTCCATGCTGGTGGGGATGAGGGTCTCGTCAGTAGCTGCCGCAGTCATGGCGATGAACCCGTCCATCCCCAGCCCGACGAGCTCGGCAATCCAGGGCTGCTCGTTCGCTCCCTGCTCTTCTTCGTCGTCGTATTCCTCTTCCTCGTCCTCCGGGGAAAGGTCGGTTCCCAGCAACCAGCAGGAGGGGACGTTGAGTTGGATGGGGCCATCCTGGCTGAGCCAGCCCTCCAGAATGGTCACGGCCTTGGGGTCCAGGGTGACGTTTCTCAGGGGCGTGAGGGACGGCTGAGCGCCCTCCACTCGTGCCTGGAGGTGGGTCAGCAGGACCTCCGCGCCCTCCCTGTTTTTCCAACCCCTGCTGAAGCGGGAGACCAGCTGCTGGATCCCGTCGTGATAGGCCTTCCAATCCTTTGCGGTGAAGAACGATTGGGTGAGATCCCCGTACTGCTGTTCGGCCAGGTCGTCGATGACGCGATCGATGATCAGGATTGGTTCGGGTGCGAGGTCGAAGAGCCGCTGGGTGATCTGGTTGGCTTCATTGGTGTGACCGGCGCGATAGAAGTGGCAGGCCATGACGAGGAGTTTGCCGCACCAACGGGGTCCGCTGTCGTCGTAGGACCAGCGTTCGGAATTGAGCATCATCGCCGTCAGGGAGGGTGTGTCCAGGAGCTTCAGGAGAGAGTTGGCATCGCTGGCCACGTCCTGTTCCTCCCAGTCGCCCTGGCGCTCGTCTGTCCCGGCTTTCTTGCCCGGGCCGGTCAGGATCCGGAGGAGCTTGCCGCGTTTGGCGGTTTTGACCACGTTGATGGTTTCATAGATCTGGTAGATGAGAGTTGATTTGCCATCGGCCGCCCCGGGCAGCAGCCAGGCATTGCCCTTGAGGTCCGCGTTGGGATCGCGGCCGGAATAGCCGAAGTTGCGGTACGCTTGATTGCCCCCGGGCGGAGCATCCTGGAGGGTGAGGGTGACGTAGGTGGCACCCTTGGCGTCCGGGAGGCCGAGGTTGATGAGGAGTTCAAAAGCCGCGCCGTAGTCGGCGGGTTTGGCTGGGTTGGTTTGGGGCGTTTCTGCGGGGGCATCCCCCCCGGGATCGGCGAAGACCCTGCCCACCCCCACGCTGAAGGTCTGGAGTACAAGGCAGGTCCAGACAGCTTTCACGTGCATACGATGGGAAGAGATATCCGGCCAGCAGTCCTGCCGCAAGCCCTAAGAAAGAGTTGCAGACCCGCGCTCCCTATTGGGGGGAGCAGCGGCGGACGGCGTCGGCGAGGGAGGCGAAGGGGTCGGAGGCGGTGGGGATGAATTCCTGGGTGAGGAAGCCGCTGAAGCCGGTCTCGGCGATGGCGCGGACGATGGCGGGGTAGTGGAGTTCCTGGCTGTCGTCGATCTCGTGGCGGCCGGGGACGCCGGCGGTGTGGTAGTGGGAGATGTGTTGGTGGTTGGCGCGGATGGTGGCGATGACGTCGCCCTCCATGACCTGCATGTGATAGATGTCGTAGAGGAGTTTGAAGCGGGGGCTCTCGAGTTTGTTGCAGAGGGCGACGCCCCAGTCGGTGTGGTCACAGGCGTAGCCGGGATGATCGACTTTCGAGTTGAGGAGTTCCATGACGAGGGTGATGTCGTGTTCCTCGGCGAGGGGAAGGAGTCGCTCGAGGCCTGCAGCGCATTGGTGGATTTCCTCCTCTGGTGATCCCACGCAGCGGTTGCCGGAGAAGACGATGACCTGGGGGATGCCGGCTTCGGCGGCGGCGGGGATGAGTTCGCGGTAGATTTCCTCGAGGGTGTCGTGGTGTTCGGAGTCGTTGAAGGCGCGTTCGATGCAGCCGAGGCCACTTTCGTGCTCGGGAGCGGCGGTGATAGGGCATTCAAGGCCGAAGGATTTGGCGATGAGGGCCTCGTGGGGGTGGAGGAGATCGATGCCGTGCAGGCCGATCTCGGCGGCCTTTTCGCAGAGGGTTTCGAGGGGAAAGGCGTCGAAACACCAGCGGCAGACGGAGTGGCGGAACATGGGGGGAGGATGGGGCGGAATGTGGGGGGTCGAAAGCATATTCAACCGGCGAAATCCGGAAGAGTCGGTTCGGGGGTGCGGAGGCATTGGAACGGCCAACGAGCCAAGTGCGTCCGTCCGCCGTAGCCCGGAGGGCGAGGGAGGAAGGGACGGCGCGTGGGGAGTCTCTTCTTGTTAGGAGTCCATTTTCGGGTCGAGCGTCAGGCAATCGTGCCAATCCACCGAGGCAGTCCACAGGCCCGACCGGAGGGAGCGGGAGGAGGAGAATGCTGATATGGTGGGCTCATTGTTTTCAGGGGGTGGCCGTGAGGTTCGGGTCTGCGGGGTGGAGTTCGTGAAATTTTCCGAAGCGCATGGTGGCGGCGGGGAGGACGAGGAGGGTCACGAGGGTGGAGGAAATGAGGCCGCCGAGGATGACGATGGCCATGGGGCCCTCCACTTCGCGCCCGGCGGTGGTGGGGGCGAGGGCGAGGGGGAGGAGGGCGAGGCCGGTGACGGCGGTGGTCATGAGGACCGGGATGACCCGTTCCCGTGCTCCGCGGATGACGGTCTCCAGGCCCCATTGGCAGCCCTCCTCGTTGACGAGGTGTTCGTAGTGGGTCATGAGCATGATGGCATTGCGCACACTGAGTCCGAGGAGGGTGATGAAGCCGATGAGGGCCCCGAGGGAGAGGGCCATGCCGGAGAGGGCGATGGCGCAGACGCCGCCGGCGACGGCGCAGGGGAGGATGGAGACGACCAGCAGAAAGTGGGTGGCGCGGCGGAAGACCATGGAGAGGAACATGCCAATGACCACCAAGGTCACCCCGGTGGCCACGGCCAGTTCGAGGTGCGCGGTGGCTTCCGCCTGGGCCGCTCCGGTGAAGATGGCATAGACGCCGTCGGGGAAGATGTTCGCTTTTTCGATGCGGCTTTTGGCCTCGCGCACGAAGTCGGCCACGCCCCGTCCGGAGACGTTCGCGGTGACGACCTGCCGGCGGCGCCCGGTCTCGTGTCGGATGCTGGCCCGCTGCTCGGAGAGAAAGACGGTGGCCAGTTCGCTCAGGGCGATGGTTCCGGCGGCGGGGGTGGCCAACTGCAGGCGACCCACCGCAGCCACGTCGGCGCGGGTCTCTTCGGCGAGTCGCACGTTGATGGAGATGACGCGGTCGCCGTCGTAGACCTGCGCCGCTTCGGTGCCTTGGAAGGCGGTTTGGATGGCATCAAGGACGACGACCGGCCGCAAGCCGAGTTGTTGGAGGCGTTCGGCATCGAGGCGGATCTCGATGCCCGGGGCGCGATCGCTGCCGCGGGATTGCACGTCCGTGGCGCCGGGAGTCTCGCCGAGGATGCGCCCTACCTCGGCGGCGGGTGTTTCGAGGGAGTCGAGATCCTTGCCGAAGACACTCACCACCACCGCGGCGGTCTCCCCGCTGAGCGATTCGCTGATGCGGTCGCCGAGGAAGGTGAGCGTTTCGGTTTGCATGTTGGCGTAGCCTTCGAGGATCGCGCGGATGTCCTCCTGCACCTTCTCTTCGTCGAATTCGCGGTCGTGCTTGAGTTCCACATGAAACTCGCAGCGTTCCGGGCCCCAGGTATCTACGCCGCGTTCGGATCGGCCGGCCTGCAGTTCGACGGTGTCGATCTCGGGCATGGCGAGCAAGCGGTCGCTGACCTGTTTTCCGAAGCGCATTGTTTCCTCGAGGGAGCTGCCGGGGGCGCCGAAGGCCTGCAGGACGAAATGACCTTCGCGGAAGGGTGGGAGCAGTTCCGTGGCGAGCTTTCTGCCGATCAGGCCGGACACCACCACGGCGATCACAGCAAGGGACATGGCGAGGACCGGGACGCGGCAGATGGGGCGCAGGAGGAGGCCGTGCATGGCAACCATCCAGCGCACGTAGAAGGGCTCCCGGGAGGCCTTCGTGCGCCCCAGCATGACGAGGCAGAGGGCCGGGGTGACGGTCATGGCGACGAGGAGGGAGCTGGTCACGGCGAGGATGAAGGAGATGGCGAGGGGTTGGAAGAAGCGGCCCTGCAGTCCGCTCAGGGCGAAGACCGGGAGGAACACCGCGATGACGATGAGGGTGGCGTAGATGACCGCGCCGCGCACTTCGATGGAGGCGGTGCGCACGACCAGGGAAACTTTTTGGGGGACGGAGAGGGCGTGGTTTTCGCGGAGGCGGCGGAGGATGTTCTCCACATCGATGATGGCGTCGTCCACCACCACGCCGACGGCCACGGCGAGTCCGCCGAGGGTCATGGTGTTGAGGGTGATGCCCGCGAAGTGCATGACGACCACCGCGCTGAGCAGGGAGAGGGGGATGGAGATGAAGGAGATGAAGGCCGTTTTCAGATCGGCGAGGAAGAGGAGGAGGACGAGGCCGACAAGGGCACCGCCCAACCAGAGCGAGTGGCTCAAATGTTTGAGGGCCACCTCGATGAAGTTGGCGGGGCGGTGCAGGCCGCCTTCCATGACGACGCCCTTGGCGGTGAGGACGGGGAGGATTTCCTGAAGGGCTGTTTCGACGTCGTGGGTGGTGCTGAGGGTGTTTGCGCCGCTCTGACTGGTGAGGGCGAGCATGACGCCCGGCTTGCCGTTGATGAGGGCGTCGCCAAATTTCGGCATGGTGCCCAGCCGGATTTCCGCGACATCATCCAGGTGAATGGCGTCGCCTCCGCTTCCCTTGACGATGGTGCGGCCGATCTGCATGAGGTGGTCCGGGGGGCCGCCGGCATGAATGGTGAGGCGTTGGTTGACCGTTTCCACGTAGCCTGCGCCGCGGACCCCGACGGCTTCCGCGGCGGCGGCCGACAAGTCTGCGAGTCCCACGCCGAGGGCGGCCATGCGATCCATGCGGGGGATCAGCTGGATCTCCTCCACGCCTCCGCCGACCACGGTGACCTCGGCCACGCCGGGGACCGATTTCAGGATGGGGCGGACGGTCCAATCGGCGAGGGTGCGTAGTTCGGTGGGGGTGAGTTGATCGGAGACCAGGCCGATCTTGAGCAGGTCCATGGTGGAGGAGACCATGGGCGAGGTGGTCGGGACGCGGGCTTGGGAGGGGAGCGTGCCGGCCAGTTCGGTCAGGCGTTCGGAGAGGAGTTGTCGGTTGGTCAGTTCGTTGGTGCCGTCGGCGAAGGTGAGGTCGACCACGGAGAGGCCCTGGATCGATTCGGAGCGGGTTTCCTCCAAGCCGGGGATTCCGCCGACGGCGGCTTCGACCGGGAAGGTGACGAGGGCCTCGACCTCGTCCGGGGAGAGGCCGGGTGCCTCGGTTTGGATGGTGACCTGCGGCGGCACGAAATCCGGAAAGACATCGAGAGTGGCCTTGAAGGAGAGGAAGGTTCCATAGCCGAGCATGGCCGCCGCGCAGAGGAGGACGATGCCTTTGAAGCGCAGGGCTCCGGATACGATGGCGTCGAGCATGGTGCTTACTCTTCTTCCTCCCCACCCACTGCTTCCTGCTGCTTCTGGCCGAGGATGGACTGCGCCCCGCGAATGACGACCGGTTGCGTGGCATCAAGAAGGCCCTCCGCCACGAACCAGCCACCGTCCATCGGGCGGTCGTTGGGGATCAATTGCTGGGTGTAATCCTCCTTGCCGGTTTGCTGGAACAGCCACGCCGCGCCCTGTTCATAGATCACTGCGGCGGTGGGGACGAGGAGGCCCTTGTCTGCGGTGGTGGCGGTTTCGATGGCCCCGGTCACGGCGAGTCCCACCGGCCAGGCCTGCTCAGTTGCCTCGATCAAGACATAGAAGCCGGGTTGTTTGGTAAGGCCTGTTTTCGGATCGAGCCAGAGGGAGGTGGCGGCGAGTGCCTGTGCGCCAGCTCCGAGAGGGGAAATCCGGGCGCCTTGGGGGTTGCCGGGGATGGTGGTGGCCACGGGGAGGGAGAGGCGGAGCAGTGCTTTTTTGCCGCCCAGCAGCGCGTCGAGCAGGGTGGAACGCTCTTCTTTGGTCAGGGTTCCGATGCCGTTGCCCCACATCAGTTGGAGGGCCTGTTGCGCCAGCTTTGTCTGCAAGGCGGCTGTCTCGGCGAGGGCCGCAGCCTGGTCCACTTCGCGTTTGGAGGCCAATTGATTGTCCTGATAAAGGGCGGCCAGTCGGCCGGCCTCGTCGCGGGCGACCTGTTCCTGAATTTCGGCCAGATGCAGATCATTTGCCTGGGTCAGGAGCGGGGTGGGGTCCACCACTTCGCCGTAGGCCTGCAGCATCGGCCGGAACTCCGTGGCGCCGAGGGTGGCGGTTTCCACGCCGTAGCGTTGCTGGTGGACGTCATCCACCATCACGGCGGGCGGGGCGGCGTTTGCGGCGCCAGCCAGCAGCAGTCCGAGCAGCAGTTCACATCCTGGAATTGTTTTCATCATTGCTCAAAAGTTGGAACCATTCCATCGGTAGCGCGTGGCGTCCTGCAGGAGGACGAGGGCGCGCCAGGCCTGAAACTTTGCGGCATCGACGGCGACCTGGTCCTGCGCGGCCTGATAGCGCACTTGGAGGAGGTCAGCCCGATTTCCGACGCCGCCGTCCACGAGGCTTTGCTGGCCGGCGGCCACACCGATTGACTTCTGTTCCAGCGACTCGGCCTTCTGGACCTGCCCGAGGCTGCCGGAGTATTCGGTCCACGCGGTGGAAACCTCGCCGAGGGCCAGGTTTTGCGCCTCGAGGAAGGCGGCGGCGGCGGCTTTGCGGGCCGCTTCGGCTTGGGCGAGGCCGGCGCGATTGAGATCGGGGAGGATGGAGGTGCCGGGGCTGAGCAACCATTTGTGCTGGCCTTGATCGTAGCTGTAGCCCGGGCCGAGGCGGAGGTCGGGATATTGATTGGTCACCTCGATGCGGAGGGCGGCCTCGCTCACCGCGTAGGCGGCCAGTTTGGACAACACATCGGGTCGGCCGAGGGCGGCGTTGCGCTGCAGGGAGTCAAGAGAGGGTGGCGGGGGAGGGGAGGCGGGGAGGTGTTTGAGAGAGACCGAGGCAAGCTCCATGGTCCGCAATCCCATGGCTTGGGCGAGAGCGGCGTCGGCAGTGCGGATCTGCTTGGCGGCCTCGGCGGAGTCCCGTTCGAGGATGGCTCGTTCGCGATTCAGGGTGAGTTCCTCGAAGCGGCCGGTTTGACCGGCGTCGGCGATGTGCTTTACGGCTTCCTCCCATGCAGCGAGGGCCACCGAGGCGTTGGCGAGGGTCTTGGACCGACTTTCCGCAGCGAGGCGATCGACGTAGGCGAGGCTGATGGCGGTGCGCACATCCCAACGGGCTTTGGCAATCTCCAGGGCGGCGGCATCGGCATCGACGCGGGCCTTCATGAGTCGCGCGGTTTTCTTTCCACCGGTCTCGAAGGTGTAGTCCAACAAGAATCCGTAGGTCCAGGGGAGGAGGGAGTTCGAGGCGTGTTGCAGGTCGAGGGAGACGCCCACCGGTGGTTTTGTGCCGGCCATCTCGATCGCGGCGCGGGTTGCCTCCCAATCGGCGCGGGTTCTCCGGATGGTCAGGTTCGAGCCCTCTGCGGCGGCGGCCAGTTTGGGGACGTCCCAGGATCCGCTTGGGGCGAGGTTGGCTTTTCGGAGGGCTTGGGCGATCTCGGGAGAGTTGAGGGAGGTGGTGCGATAGGACTCGAGGCTGCTGCTGGCGTTCAAGGGGGCGGGTGCGTAGCGCTGGCAGGAAGGGACGAGGGCGCTGAGGGAGAGCGCGGTGAGCCGAAGCGCCGAGGACCGGAGTAGGGGATGCCTATGCATCTCCGGAGTGGGCTGAAATTTCAAGGAGCAGGGGCATCGGCGGGGGTAATTTGCACCACGTCTCATGATAGAAAGATGAGAAGGCCCGCGGTTTCAGGGGGGCCGTCAAAGCACCAGTGGCAGACGGAATATTTGACCACGGGGACGAGGATCACGAGGGCGAGAGCAAGAAAGCGGAACCTGGAGGGGTGCGCGGACCAGTCGTCGCCCGAGGCTATGACCGGCAGGTTGAAGTCCGCGGTCCCAGGGCAGAGCCCGGTGGGATGTTGGGGGGGCTGGGTCGAGGAAGGGGCGCTCGGTTAAGGGTTGCGGGTAAGGGTATCCGGCCAAGTTCTCTTCGTCCCGGAGGGACCGCAGACGGTAGCCGGTGGTAGCACCACCGGATTTTGGTCAGGAATTTGATGGGCACCCCGGAGGGGCGCGGGAGCGGGTGGAACACAACGAGACTGGTTCACTCAGTCTGTCACGATCTTCCGCGCCCCTCCGGGGTGCACTTCCAGACGGCGATGGGACCCGGTGGTGGTACCACCGGCTACCGTCCCAAGTCCCTCCGGGACAGACCGAATCCTCCGCAGACGAACCTTTGTCTGGGACGAACTTTGTCTGAGGACGAACTTTGTTTGAGGACGAACTTTGTCTCAGAACTTTTGTCTCGGATGCTATTCTTGCTGGTCGATCAATCCTTCAATATCGGCGCGAAGGTGGATTGCGAAATACTCCCCGAGGCCCCGTTCTTGCGCCTGGTAAAACCAGAAGGCGTCGTCGAGATCCGCCAAGGCGGCGGCAGAGATTCGAACGTTGGTCATCTTTTGCCGATGGAGTCCTTGACCGCATCCCAGTCGTGAATCGCGGTCTCTCCCGCGTCCAGCGCCGCCAGTCGCTCATCAAGAATCGCCTTGTCGCCATCTGACACCGGCATCTGGTCGATTCGTGACGCCAGATCCTGCCAAAGTGCTTCTAAAATCTGGAACTTCTCTCGTAGTGGGAGCGCTTGGATGTCAGAAATGCTCATTTTTATTGAAGATAGCCAATAACTGGCTGGCTGCTAGGAATTTGCTTTTGGAGGGAGGCCCCTGGAGCAGCCGTGGGGCCGGACCGGAGGGCGGGGAAATGGGGGTTGGCTTTGCCTAGAGGTGGTCTGTTGACCGCTTACGCCGGATGACATTACTCTAAATCAGGAGCAGTAGGATCGACATGATGGCCCGCCGCAAGCTCCTTGCCAACGAGCGGGTCCATCGGCTTCTCGGGAAACGGCACGCGGAACTACTGCCGGAATTCGAGCGGACTGCTGAGACCGAGAAGGTGTGAATCTGAAAACTATTATATTACCTATTCCGGGGTCGATTGATTCGTGGAGCTTTCAAAGGAAGGGATGGTCAATTCTGCCATCTTTTGCAGCCCCATGAACGGCAACCCACAGCTTTGACATCGTTTCGACGGCCTCAGCTGCAAGGAGTTCCGGATCCTCGTCCCAAACGTCCGAGACCTTTGTGGTTCGCAGATAGATGTTGCTGGCCGCATTGTTCTTTCGCCCCTTCGCGCCGTTCCGGAAGAGCATTCCACCTCCATTTGCCGCTACCAACTCGTCCAGAAGCATGTTGCCTGCATCACCAACGAGGTTCACCTTGCACTTAACACACTTCCTCGTGACTTCATAGACCCACTCGATGCCTCGCCCCCCCTGTAACTGGATACTGCCGTTTCGATGAATGTTTCCGGTAGGGTCGCCAGGGGGGAGGGGAGTTCGGCATTCGGCGAATTCATGATGAAGTTCCTGAATGCGTTGTGGAAGGGTTTGTGTGCCTACGGCAGCGGCTTGGACCGAAGGTGATTGGCTCTTCGTGGTTCGGCCTCGCTCACCACCCTTAATCCAATTACGCCAACAACCTCCGGACTGATCAAACAGCGCCTGTTCGATCTGCTCTCCAGTCCATCCTCCGAGGAGGTGACCCAAGGTTTCGAGGGTGCTGCAAAAATCCTCGTAATCCGCAGGAGTGGTACTTGGATCTGGGCCACCCCATTGCGAAAGACGGATGACATTACGTGTCAAAACGTGAACGCTCTTCGCCGTCCACTGGTCGAGGATGTAGGCATCGGATTCGGTTCTAAAACTGAACAATAGCTTCGAGAAGTAGCTGATCCCCAAACCCTTGATCGACTCGGAGGCTCGGTGAGCAATCCCGAAATCATGCGCGCGCGTCCCCGCGCTTCCCCTGAGATAGCACAGCAACTGTCTCAGGGCGACGTGATGTTTGATCGAATTTCGAAACCAACGCCGATGCTGCCCCCCCCAGGCCATCACTGCTGCGTAAGCCTCAAGCACATCGACATCGGGGTCATTACAGATCGAACGAATTTGTATTCGAGTGCATTTTTCGACGGCGTAAGGGTGAAGCGTTGTCAACTGCTTGGTAGTGGTGCCGTCACATCGTTGGGACGTGTGATCGATCTCGTCGTTTAGGATCGAGATGTAACTCGACGGGGGTTGCCCCACGGGTCCTTGTTCTGGTGGGTGGGAGAAGCACTCCCTCAATCGATCAATTGCCGCTTTGTCCCAAGTGCCCGGCGGGGGTTGATCGTGGCTAATCGAAATTATCTTCTTGGGAGCGACCGACCCGTTCTCGAGAAATGGAGTTTCACTCTGTTCTTTGCCGATTGTCGCGACGCTCTTCAGCTTTCGAAGTTCTGTTCCACCGTCAACGGCCGGGGTTTCCGAGTAGAAGTCGAACCAAGGATAGCCGTGTCGGTTATATTCGTCTGCGGTAGGTGGAGATGTCGGAGGGTTCTCACCCGTGAGCTTGCGCCAGACTAGAGAATTGCACAAATGAACGTAGCAACGGTGCCGATTGTGGAGGTCGTAGTCGCTTACTGGACGTTGGTCCTGGTAAATCTCCTGTCTCATCGATCCTCCGGGAGCAAGGCTCATATCTGGTGCAGCAGAGAAACACATGAGATCTTCCGCTACCATCGAGCTGAAGATCTCTGCCCGGCCAGGGCGGTAAAACTCGGCCTTGAGCGGAAACACCTCCAGTTGAAGGCCTCCGAACTGAGCTTCGCCCGTGATTTGCTCCTCGGTTGAGTAGCCAGATCCAAGGGGCATCGCGACGAACTGGCGGATGACACCCTTCGACACGCAGAATCCATCGAGCCACGGCTGCTCCGGCACTGGGATGTAGTTCTGCGGCGATGCCTCGAGGCCATCCGCCCAAGGATCTCCCGTAACTGCATCGACTAACCCTGCCGCTACTTTGACGGCAAATGGGTAGCCGGAGGGAGAATCGAAGTTTAGCCACATCGCCTCGCTTTGATGCATCGGAAACATCACCCCGCCGCGGTGCGACCACGCTTCGGGTAACTGCTTGGCGTAATCGTTCGTGTGTTTCACTGGGAAGCGACCGAGTCCTGGAGGGAGGGGGTAGGTCCGATCGTCATCCGGGATTCGTAGGGTCCGTTGAAATTCGATGATGAGTCTTGCTTCCGGATGTACTTCCGGACAAGCGATCTCCAGCTGGTCATTGTTTATTACGATCGTTTCTTGTTTGGGCGAAATTCTCGGGGGGGCTCCCCACTCGCCATCGCGGACCTCTCGGACGAGGCGAAATAGTGCATCGTCTGGGGCATCCTTCAGTTGGCGAATCAGTCCGGCGAAGAATTGGGGCCGTCGAATGATCTGCTCTCGTAGGTCTAAAGAGACCTTCCCAGCCCTCGCCAAAAGCAGGTCGGGATTGAGATCGAGTTTTTCTGCCAACCTCACGATCTTGTCCTCGATAATTGCAGTTTCGAGTCCCCGCTCGACTTTGGACAGGTGGGACGCCTGCAGGCCGACCTCCTTGGCAACCCTACGGATCGAGTAAAGATGGCCATCGGGGCCTGAGGCTAGGGCTAGCCGCCGCGCCCGGATAAATGCTCCAAAATCAAGAAAAGCTGGATTCATTGCAAGGAGCGTTGCATTCAATAGCAACGCATCAACTAAAAAAACGAATTATATTGGAAAATGTCGCTTTGCTGGTAAATCCTCCCACATGTCCCCCTTGCTCTTATTTTTGAACGACCTCTTGGCCAAGCACAACAAAGCATTCGCGGCTGGTCGCAAGCTCCCTGGCCCAATGTCGCTGGGGCCGCAAGCCACTGTTCATTTGCGCGCATCAGGGGCTGGGCCCGGAGAACAGTGGATCTATCAGGTTCGCGAAGATCACGTCCGCATTTACAAGTGGTATTCGACGACCGTGGTTGGCCGCGCTCTGTGTGTCCAAGAACTTTGGGCAAATTTGAGTGATTTGGCTGAAATCGCCGCGACCAACGTCTGTCAGTTGATTCCAGTAGGCAATCTGGCCAATCACCCCGGCATTGGATTGAGGGTGGGGGATGGGTGGACCAGTGCAATCAGCGATTTTGGTTCCGGTCTGACGCCTGCAGGTCTATCACTTGTTGATGAATGCATTTCCAACATGGAGGACCTTCATGGGGTGATTCCCTGATGGCTTCTCAAATCGGGGGCTTATATTCCATCAGATCGACTGCCGAATTCCGAGAACATGCTCAACCTGACGGTGGTGCGGGGATACGTGCGGGAACTGCTCAAGAATCAAAGAGTGCGGCGGCTTCTGGGTGCCCGGCACGAGGAATTGCTGGCGGTGTTCGAGCGGGTTGCCCAGACCGAAGAGGTTTGAGGAATTGGGAAGGGGTAGCACCCGGAATCGCAGACACCCACTTGCTGAGGTAGCGCTCCTCACTCACTCAGGTGGGGCAGCAGCAGGGGCCGGGTCGGATCCGCTGGTCGGGGCGGGGGCTACGGCTGACCAGATGGCTTCGACAGGTGGTCTGTCCCCTCTTCGCCTTCCGTTGATCGTGAATCAGAGGCGGAGGGAAGACGGCGAGGAGGAGAGGACCGAACCCGCGACGAAAACGGCGGCGAAGAAAAAGACCGCCACCACAAGGAAGGTGGCGACGAAGAAGACCGCGGCGCGGAAGCGGGCGGCGAATGGGAAGGATGAACCATCGACCGAGGAGAGTGATTCGGCTGCTGCTGCTAGGAATTTGCTTTTGGAGGGAGGCCCCTGGAGCAGCCGTGGGGCCGGACCGGAGGGCGGGGAAATGGGGGTTGCACGACCTGGCGGGCTGGGTGAATGCGCTGGCCGAGCGGGTGCATGAGGGCTTGGGCATTGCATCGGGGATCAGCCACATGGAGGTCTTTCTGGGCGAGGACGGTCCGGTGTTTGGGGAGATCGCGGCGCGTCCGCCGGGAGGCTATTTGATGGAGTTGATGCGTCGCGCTTACGAGTTTGATCCGTGGGAGGCGTTGTTGCGATTGGCAGCGGGAGAGGCTCCGGACTTTCCGGCGGAGGCGAAACGGCACGCGGGGGTGTGGCTGATCCATCCGGGACCCGGAACGGTGCGCGAGGTGCAGGGCATGGCGGAGGCCTTGGCGGTGCCGGGGGTGGTTGAGGTTTCCTGCGTCCTGCAGCCGGGAGACCACGTGGTGGATCGTGTTGGCAGCGGGGAGTCGAAGGGCCACATTTTCGCGGATGCATCGGGTGCGGGAGCCTGCGGGGAGGTGCTGCGGCGGGCCGTCGAGCGGGTGCAGGTGACAATGGAGGAAGGGTGAGGGTGATCGGCCTTCAACCGGAGGGGCTGAGGGGATCCGTTGCATGTTGAGGAAGCTTAGGCTTGGCATCTGGAAGGGAGGCGGGAAGATGGACGGACTCCACGCCATCATGATCATCGAACCAAAAATCCGCGGCTTTATTTGCATTACTTCCCACCCGGAGGGCTGTGCCGCGAATGTGCAGCAGCAGATCGACCACGTGAAATCGAAGGGGCCGATCGAGGGCGGTCCGAAAAGCGTCTTGGTGATCGGATCCTCCGCGGGCTACGGGCTGGCCTCGCGGATCGTGCCGGCCTTCGGGAGCGGGGCAAAGACGCTGGGGCTGTTTTTCGAGAAGCCGGGGACGGAAGATAAGACGGGCAGTGCGGGTTGGTACAACACGGCTGCTTTCGAGAAGGCCGCCCATGCGGAAGGGCTCTTTGCAAAAAGCCTGAACGGGGACGCCTTCTCCCACGAGTTGAAGGCGCAGGCCATCGAGATCATCAAGAACGAGATGGGCGGCAAGGTGGACATGGTCATCTACAGCCTCGCCTCGCCCCGGCGCACCGATCCTGACACGGGGGAGGTTTACAAATCGGTGCTGAAGACGACCGGCGGGGATTTCACGAACAAGAATTTGAACACCGACAAGGGATTGGTGGAGGAGGTGACCATCGGGGCGGCCACGCCGGAGGAGATCGACCACACCGTGAAGGTGATGGGTGGCGACGACTGGGAGCTGTGGATGAACGTCTTGGAAGGGGCCGGAGTGCTGGCGGAGGGAGTGAAGACGGTGGCCTATTCCTACATCGGGCCGAAGCTGACCTGGCCGATCTACACGGACGGGACGATCGGGCGGGCCAAGAAGGATCTCGAGTCGGCCTGTGCGCGGATCAATGCGAAGCTCGGCAAGGAGCACGGCGGGGCGGCCTACGTTTCCGTGAACAAGGCGCTGGTGACGCAGGCCAGTTCGGCCATTCCGGTGGTGCCGCTGTATATCTCCATCCTCTACAAGGACATGAAGGCGCGGGGGACGCACGAGGGGTGCATTGAGCAGATCCAGCGTCTCTTCGCGGAGCGGCTTTACACGGGGGAGGCCCCGGCGGTGGACGAGGCGGGGCGCATCCGGCTTGATGATTGGGAAATGCGCGAGGAGACCCAGGCGGCGGTGGCCGAGGTTTGGGAGACGGTGACGACGGAGACGCTCGATGAGCTGACCGACTTCAAGGGCTACAAGGAAGAGTTCCTGCGCCTCTTCGGCTTCGGGTTGAAGGGGGTGGATTACGGTGCGGAGAGTGATCCGTCCGTGGCGCCGCCGTCGTTGGCGGAGTGAGGGGGTAGGGGTCGGTGCTTGCTTTCCTTGAAGGATCGATTCGGCGGCGGAGGGTAACTATTCAGGTCCCCGGAGCTTTAAAGTTTATAGAAAATTAGACTTGTACTATAAATTTTATAGTATTTGTTAGTGCGCGTGAAGAGCGAGCGGCCCACGCGAGAACAACTCATTGAGTTGGCCAGGACTGATCCGGAAGCGATTGCGGATCTTGTGTTGGCACTGTTAGACCGGATCGAAGCACTGGAAGCAAAAGTGGCCGGACTGGAGCGCAACAGCCGGACCAGCAGCAAGCCGCCGTCTTCGGACAAAGGGAACTTCGGCAATCCGCCCAAGCCAAAGAGTCGTC
>Ga0209284_10001447_pt1 | contig 36586 bp, 30 predicted proteins | sample FRY03_FD_187211 | JGI IMG/M metagenome (GOLD analysis project Ga0209284, IMG submission 187211) | Freshwater microbial communities from Lake Fryxell liftoff mats and glacier meltwater in Antarctica - FRY-03 (SPAdes) (version 2) | ecosystem: Environmental > Aquatic > Freshwater > Ice > Glacier... | reverse complement strand
TATCTTCTTCTCACTACATCGCGTTTCAGATTTCAAAACACGGCTGTTTTCGAATTTCAGATCCCAAAACACGGCAAACTTTTTTCGGCCGGTCGAACTTTGTTACACTTCTGGGGAAGTTGGGCTAGACGACAACGGTGTGCGCGACCTGAGCGACTTCATCCTCCGCGGCCTTGTCGAACTCCTCAACGAACTCGCTCGCGAACTCGGCCAGCCCGACATCGCCAAGGCCGCGGAGGAACAGCGCCCGCGCCTGCTGCTCGATGCCCTGCGCGGCACGCAGGCACTGCTCATCCTCGATAACCTCGAGAGCCTCGTCAAGAAGGACCGCGACACCGTCTTCACCTTCGTCAAGAAACTGCCGACCGGCTGCAAGGCCATCCTCACCAGCCGCGGACGCTTCGGCTCTGGCGCGGAGGAACTCATCCTCGAAAAGCTCAGCGAGGAAGCCGCGCTCGCCACCCTCGCCGAACTCGCCACGCACAACCCGCTCCTCGCCGTGACCAGCGAAGCCGAGCGCCTCGTCCTCTACCGTGAGACCGGAGGCAAGCCGCTGCTGCTGCGATGGACCGCCGGGCAGCTTGGCCGCGGACACTGCCTCACCTTCACCAATGCGATTCAATTCCTGCGTTCTTGCCCTGAGAGGAATGACCCGCTGGAATTCATCTTCGGCGATCTCGTAGAGGAATTCAGTGAGGCCGAGAGCCGCGTCATCTGCGCTCTCACCTGGTTCACGCTCCCGGCGAAAGTGGGGCACGTCGCCATCGTCGCCAGCGTCCCGGAGCCGGAGACCGACCGCGCCCTGCGAAGTCTCACCGTCCGCTCCCTCGCAGTCCCCAGCGACGAGCTGCAGACCTTCACCGTCGTGCCAATGGTCGCCGACTTCCTGCGGAAGAAAAAACCCGAGGTCGTCGCGGAGACCGGCGACCGGCTGGAGCAGCGCGCCTACACACTCATTGTCGAGAACGGCTACGACAAACACAACCGCTTCCCAGTACTCGATGCCGCTTGGCCCTCCGTGGCTCCCGCCTTGCCGCTCTTCCTCGCCGGGACGAATTCCAGGCTGCAAACTGCGTGCAATGCGCTCCAGATCTTCCTCAACTTCACGGGCCGCTGGGATGAAAAGCTCTCGCTCGATCAGCATGCCGAAGCCAGAGCCGTCGCGGAGGAAGATCACTACAATGCTGGCTGGCGAGCCTATCGTGCGGGCTATACGCATTCTGTACGTCGGCAGGCGGACGCGGTTCTTGCCTGTGCCGACCGCGCGGCGCAGCACTGGCAAGCATCGAACGCCAGCAGCCGCGAGTGCGCTACCGCCATCCGTTTGCGCGGCTTGGGGTACAAGTTGAAAGAGAATTACCCTGCCGCAATCACCGCGTACCACGAGGCGCTCATCCTGCATCGCACTCTGTCCGCTGAGAGCCCAGACATTGCTAGTACCCTAAACTCACTCGCCATTGTGGAGAAGCGCTCGGGTGATTTAGTGGCTGCAGAGCGGCACTTTTGGGAGGCGTTGCGAATGGCCCGCGAAGTTGGTGCCGTCAGTGGCGTGGCGAACTACACGGGGAATTTGGCTGATCTGGCCTTGTCTCAGGGAGACTGGCCGGGCGCCGAAACCTTGGCTCGCGAGGCTCTTCTCCTGTCCGAGGAGTTGGGTCGCCAGCAATTAATCGCCAACAACTGCCGCTACCTCGCCAAGGCCCTTGTGCGCCAAGGCCAGGCCGCCGAGGCCCTGCCCTTGGCGCGCCGTGCCGTGGAAATCTACACCAAACTCGGCTCGCCCGACCTCGCCGAAGCCCAAGCGACGCTGCGGGAGTGCGAGGCGTGAATCAGCCTTGTTCAGTCACGAGTTGCAGAAGTCGCTCGGGCATCCGTTGGCGCTGGTGACCAGTCGCTCGTTCAATCCACTTCGGTGACATTACGATCGATGCGTTTGACATGCACATGTTCCACTGGCTGCACCGGCAGGCCGTTTCTGATGACCCACGACAAGTCTTCCCGGATCTCGTCGAGCACTTCGCGCAGACATCGCACTTCTCCGATGAGTCGATCGACGGACTCGGACAAGGAGCCGGTGTCTTCCGTCGCCGCCGGCGGCCTTGATGTGGATGCACGCTTTGCCATTGGTCAATACGATGCCACAAAACTGGCGATTCAATCAAACGGCGATCGGCTCAGCGGTGACCTGTCTCGCAAATCGTCGTTGTGACACACGACGGATAATCTCGGCACGCTCCAGAGATGGCGGATCTGCTGGCGGTATTGTTTGCATCGAGAATGGTTTGCTGGGCGTGCCGTCGATCAGGAGCCGAACGTAGGCGGTGTACGCGGCTGTGAAGGCTGCGTTTGTTCAGGTTGGTTCTTGGCCATGGATTACGGCTCCTGTGCTGTGAAGGAAAAGTTGGGAAAGTGCTCTCAGACATGGGCTTTCCGGAAGGAAAGACCTCCCACAGCTTGCCGCAGATCGTGCTGGCGGCGCAAGTAAGAACGCTCACTTGAAGAGCCCCGTAACCTTTCGATCACGGGGCAGGCCTGAACGGGCTTATGCAGCAAGGGAGACAGACGCCATCCGATGCTTTGCCGCTACTTATCTTCTGAGCGTTTCATTTTTCGTCTTCGGCGTTTTCGTGCATCCCGCACTTTTGATGCAGTTGCGTGGCAGACGAACGTCGCCACCGCTCGATGCCATTCGGCACCCAGTTCTTTCGGGCCGATGGTGGTCGGCGGGAAGCCTCGTCGTTGCATCCATGTGAGCAGCGCGTCCTGCAATTCATCGACTCGATCCCAGTCACGCTCGACGAGGGCTTCGAGCAGGTCTCGCAATGTGGCATCCGGATCCATGATTATTCCTCCAGTTCCGGGAGCATCGAACAGTCTCCCTGTGTGACAATGAGCATTTCGCTCAGGCGAAGCACTGCCGAACATCCGGCAATGCAAAGGGAGAGTGCCACGGATGACGGAGATGGAGCAACTTGATCCGCATACGGAGAAACGGTCGCGACTGGCGATCAAGGGACAGGGCGGGACGTCGCTGTTTCAAATGCGACGCGGGCAAATGGCCGAAGGAACGGCCCGGCACGGATTCGACTCAAAGAGAGAGACCGAACGTCGGGCTCGCCGCCGAGTTACCTTTGCCAGCAGCGACCAACGGGAGCGGGCCACAACCTTCCGAGCGGCAGCTCGAAACCGGGTCAAGGGCGATCCGTCCTTGTTTGTGTGCGACAACTTTGCGTTCTCATCAGAGGTCGTCATCACGAAGCGTCACACGCAATTCGGCAACGACCGCTATCAGGAAGGCGTGGCCGCTGCGATCGAACGGTGAATCGTTCGCTCCGACATCAAATTTTCTAGAAATCGCCTCGCCCTTCCATGTCCGGCTTGGTATGCTGTTGGCATGAGTACGACTCTCAATAAAGAAGCCGATGTCCTATCCCGTTTGGAGGTATCGCTGACTCCGGAAGGTGCTCGTGATCTCCTTAAGATAGAGTTCTCGTCGCAAGACCGGGAACGAATGAGGGAGCTTCTGGAAAAGGCAAATCAGGGCACGAGAACTCCCGACGAGGAACGAGAAGCCACTGATTTTGAACGCCTTGGCCACGTCTTTTCCATGCTCAAATCCGTCGCCCGCCGTACGCTCAAACACACCTAGCATATGAATGCTTCACTCCGAGATCAGGTTCGGCAGCGAGCCAGGCAACGCTGTGAATACTGCCGAGTGCCTGAAGATTTCGACACGCTCGTGTTTCATTGGGACCACATCATCGCGCAGAAGCACCGCGGCCTCACCGTTTTGTTGAATCTCGCTTGGTCGTGCTTTGGATGCAATAATCAAAAGCAAAGTGATATCGCTGGTATTGACCCCCAAGGGAAAGCCGACGAAATCGTCCGATTGTTCCACCCCCGCAATGACGACTGGAACGAACACTTCGCTTGGGCCGGTCCGGAACTCAAAGCCAAATCTCCAATCGGGCGTGTCACGCTTTATGTGCTCGGCATCAACCTTCCGCACCGCGTGGCTTTCCGTCAGCTGCTCATTGATGAAGGCGTATTTCCGCCTGCCGACGCATAGCTGCCTCTGCATAGCTGGGTATGATATTGTCGGTATCGCATGCTTCGATTCGAATGCGACAAGTGCGGCGCGTGTTGCAAGGGAATGCTGATCGTTGAGGCGGATGATCTGGATGTGCTCCGGGAGCCACGGCGGATTAACGGCAATCCAGAGTGCTGCGGCAAGTCTGTCGAGCAGATGGTGTCCGAGATCCAACAGCAGGGGAAAATCGTTCTCCTTGCCTGCGGCTCGCCGTGTTCGTTCCTCGGAACGGACAATCGTTGTTCGATCTATCCGACTCGCCCGAATGCCTGTGTCGCGATGCAGGCCGGTGACGAACAATGTCAGGATGCCAGGCTGGCTGCGGGATTGGCTCCGTTGTTGCCCGTTGCTGCAATGGATTGAATGCCGGAAAGGAATGACGTGCCACGTTTTGCATGAAGGATTCCCGCTGCTGGACAGCTGCATATGGTGATGCCGGAACTGCACGTTGTTTGTTCCGGCCTACGTCGGACAACAGCGAGCTTCAGAAAAGCCCCGTATTCTTGCAAATACGGGGTGGCCTGAGCGAGGTCAGGCACAGTGGTGAGGTGGCCGGTTATTGTGAGGAAGACTTCCTTCCTGGTTCCGGCGGTACTGACAGGATCAGTTTGTAGACGGCTCGTGTGACGGCTTTGTCCCACGGATCGCCCATGCCAAATGGTGTGGTGAGAACTGTTCCCGGAGGTGAGTTTCCTGCGTCGAGCCATGCCAGTAGACTTGCTGCTTGGTCTGCGGCTTCGACAAGGTCTCCGTCTCCGTACGGGGTCGTGAGGCATGTCCAGCAGAATTGTGCGTCCATCAGTGATCTCCATTCAGATTCGTTGCGGGAGTTCGCCGATGCGAATCTTCTCTGGTTTCATTCGTTCGACTGACCACGCTGCGGCAGATGACGGCAGCGATCGTTCGGTGCCAGTCGGCACCGATTGATTCATCTCCCACGACAATGGGTGGAAAACCTCCTTTGCCGAGCCATTCGAGTAACGCTCCGGCAAGCTCTTTTGCTTCGTCGTGGTCGTTCTGTTTCAGAGCATCCAGCATGTCGGTCCAGGTCTGTTGTGGATCCATCAGCAAGTCTCCTTTGTGCCTGTTGTTTCAATGAGCGGTTCGCTCAGGCGAAGCACTGCCGGAAATCGACAGTGCCCAGGGAGATTGCCACGACCCGACGCGGCAGAGCAAACGGCATCAGAACAAGTGTTGTTGCGTTGCGGGCGATACAGTCTCCAAAATGGTCGTGAACCCGATTTCCATCTCGTCATCTCGCCGTTTTGGTGGTAGCATGCGGGTATGGAAGCTGTCACTCGCAATGTCCGGGACTTGGATGAAAGCGACCGTTCCGTCATGGAACGCGTCTTTGGCCACCAGCTGCGCGAAACACAGACGATCGTCCTTAATCTCGTGAACATCGACCGGAATATTCCAAATTCCGTATCAAGTAGTCCGATGCCCGATGTACCGGACTACTGGAAGATTTACGACGGGCTTTCCGACGAAGAGATCGACAAACTTGATGGCGAAATCCGCCAGCGGGCAAACTTGACCCGTCATTTCGAGTAGAGACATGGTCCCCTCTTTGCTAGACACCGACACTCTGTCCGAAATCGTCAAACTTCGCAATGCGACGGTGGTGCAGCGAGCCCTGAGCTACTCACGCATGGTTGGTCCGCTCCGTTTCTCGGCGTTTACGAGATACGAAGTGCTTCGCGGCTACAAGAAGCAAGGGGCCAGCACACAGCTCGCACGATTTCACGTCTTCTGCCAGAAGTCCGGAATCCTGCCAATCACTGATTCGATTTGGGATCGGGCGTCCGATCTGTGGGCTGAAGCGCAAAATACCGGATGTTTGATCACTCGTTGACCCTTGCCCAGACCGTCTCGCCATGACCCCGCGTACAATGGTCACCCGCTGCGTATCAATCTCCATCAATGGCGGCAGTGTTTGCAAGGAAAACGGCTTACTCCGCATGCCGTCTATGAGGAGGCGGACGCAAGCCGTGTATTTGGGAAGGCCGGTGAGGTTTTCGGGGGTGATCTGACCTGGGTACTTGCCGATCTGCTCCGCGAGCCGCTGTGCGTCGTCGCTTCCGACCTGGAAGCCGACAATCGAACCGACGTTGCCGAAGACAGCGTCGGACGTCTCTTCATCCAACTGCGACAAGTACTGATGAGCGACGATCAGCGACAACCGAAACTTGCGGGCTTCACTCAGGACGGACGCGAAACTGCCGGTGGTGAAATTCTGGAACTCATCGACGTACAGATAAAAATCTCTGCGTTCCGATTCCGGAATATCTGCTCGTGTCATGGCGGCCTGCTGGATGCTGGTGACCAGCAGGGCTCCGAGCAGCGTTGAATTGTCTTCGCCGAGTCGTCCCTTGGATAGGTTCACGATCAGCACTTTTCCGTCGTCCATGATTCGGCGAAAGTCGATGGCTGGATTCGGATGAGTGACAATCGCCCGGATCGTGCTGTTCACGACGAATGGTCGCAATTTGTTCTGGATGGCAGCGACGGCCTCCGTTCTATAATTGTCTGACCGGCTGGCAAATTCATACATCCAGAAGGATCGAACAATGGGGTCTCGAATGAGCGGCACGAGTTGTTCGCGGTATGGCTTCTCGCCGAGCAATTGCATCACGGACAGCAGATTGCCGCCCCGTTCGACGATCGCATAGACAGCATTTCTGAGCGTGTCCTCAAGTCGCGGCCCCCAACTGTCGTATAATTTTTTCATGGCGCTTACCGCAGCCGACGTGACCTGATCAATCCGAGAAGCGTCATGGCAGGCCAGCGGATTGAACCCCACGATCTGGTCGCGATTGCCAGCGTCGAAAAGAATCACATCGTTTGTCCGATGGCTTGGCACAAGAGCCGTGATGGAATCCGCTAGATCGCCATGCGGATCGATCAGACAGAGTCCCCTGCCCGATTGCATATCCGAAACGAGCATGTTCTGGAGCAGCGTGGTCTTCCCCATGCCCGTCTTCCCAACAAGATACAGGTGCCTGCGTCGATCTTCATTTGCCAGTCCGACCGGACGACGATCATCGCGAAACAGTGTCCGACCGAGGATCACCACATCCTCTCCTTCTGAGCAGAGAGCCGACGGAGCTTCCAGCTCCCGAAACTCGCTGGTCTGCATTCGCTCAGCTTGCGTCGATTCCGTGGGTGGATGCCAGAGTGTGGCGAGTTCTTCATGTGACAGCAGAAACATCGGCGAACGACGACTTCGCTTTCGTGTTGGCTTCGATACTTGAAACGTGGCGAGCCTCGATTTGTGATCCAACCCGCTGCTCGTCTTCCGCAAGCTTCAGCATTCCCTGCGGATAACTTGCCACCAGTGGTTCCAGCACGGTTTCTCTGTCGATAGGGTGACATTCGATGAATAGCCGCCGGTAAGTCATGGCGACCCACGGCACCGGCGGCTAGCGCCTTGCCGCTCACATTCGCAAGAGCCAGCCGACGCACAATCTGCTCGACCATCACCACGGAGCCATCGACAATAATGCCAAAGTCCAGCGCACCGAGGCTCATCAAATTTGCCGGAACACCTGCCACGTACATCGCCGTAAACTTGAACAGTGCTGACAGCGGTATCGACGCGGCCACGATCAAGCCAGCTCGGAGATCGCCGAGCAGCAGGAACAACATAACGATCACCAGTACAGCGCCACCCGTGATGTTTTCGCGTACCGTGGCGATCGTGCGATCCACCAATGCCGTCCGGTCGTAGAACGTGTCGATGACGACACCTTCGGGCAATGATTTTTCGATCTCCGACAACCGCTCGCGAACACGCTGCGCCACGACGCGGGAGTTTTCACCAATGAGTAACATGGCCGTCCCGGTGACAACTTCGCCGCGACCGTCACGAGTCGCCGCGCCATTACGAATTTGCGGTGCGAAGCGGACATCAGCCACATCGCCGACTGTAATCGAAGTCCCGTCACTGCGACTGTCCACGACGATTGAGGCGATCTCGTCCAAACTCGTGATGAGTGCTTCGCCACGGACGAGCTGCTGCTCGTCTTCGTGAACAATGTAACCACCACCTTCGTTTCCGTTGTTCTGCAGGATCGCGTCAAACAACTGAGTCAACGCGACATTGTAATTGAGCAACTTGCCGGGATCGATTTGGACCTCGTAAGTCTTCAGTTCTCCGCCGTGTGTGTTGACTTCGATCACGCCGGGAACGCTACGCAACTGATAGGCGATTTGCCATTCCAGCACAGTCCGCAATGCCATCAGGTCGTGATGAAATCCGGGAGCGTTGCGGAACTCAAAATGATAGATTTCGCCCAACCCCGTCGCGATCGGTCCCATTTGCGGATCGCTAATGTGGTTCGGGATTAGATTGCGAGCTTCCTGTAGCCGTTCGTTGATGAGGTTCCGCGCCCAATAGATATCGGTCCCTTCTTCAAATACGACAGTGATGGCGGCAATTCCGGGCAACGACAGCGAACGAATTTCCTCAATACGCGGCATTCCGCTGAGTGATGTCTCCACCGGGAATGTGATGAACTGTTCCACTTCAACCGGCCCGAGTCCCGGTGATTGCGTCAACACCTGAACTTGCACATTCGTCAAATCCGGCACCGCGTCAATCGGTAATTTAGTCAGCGACAGAATGCCGACTGCGATCAGCAGCAGCGTTGCCAATATGACAACGAACCGATTGCCCAAAGAGTATTCAATGAGTCGATCAATCATAAGCAAAACGAATCTGGGTAGGCGAAAGGTTTCGCCGCGAGAGAACGCAAAGTAAGCCAAAGAAAACTGAGGACAGTAAATAAGAGGGGAAAAAATCAGGTAAGATCTCGTGGCAATCGCTTAACGAAACCAACACTCTGTGTCCTCTGTGCTCTTTCGCGGCTATTAATTTTGCTTCGTAAAAGGAAAAACAAATGGATAACATTTCAAATGATGACATCATGCGTTTATGCGACGCCGTTCGTCAGACAGGTTTTGACTTACGGGCATACTTGGGCCACGGGCACTCGGAGAAGGTCTACGAAAATGGTTTGGCACACCGACTCCGCAAGCAAGGTTTTCGGGTCGAGCAGCAAGTAGCGATCTCGGTTTTGGACGAAGACGGGACTGTTCTTGGTGAATACTTTGCGGATTTACTCATCGAAGGATTTCTCATCATCGAATTGAAAGCCTGTAAATCCATCGCAGATGAACATATCGCACAAATACTCGGTTACCTCCGAGCTACAAGACTTGAGCATGGATTACTCATCAACTTCGGTGCACCAAAATACGAGATCAAAAAATATGTACTTTCGAATCATTGATTCGGGGTATTGCCGCGAGAGAACCCAGAATACGCAAAAGAAGTCAACAGTTTGAAAATGTGTGTTTTCGATTCGTCCGAGCCTTTTTGCGATCTTTGCGTCCTTTTGCGGCCATTTAACCACTCGACATCACAATGCCGTTAATCCTCATCCGCGAATTGATCGGCGAGCATCTCCGACTTCAGAAAGAACGCTCCCTCGACAACAACCGATTCCCCTTCGCGAAGACCCGCAGTGATTTCGGTTGAGCCTTCGCCCGTGCGGCCCGTCTGCACTTTGCGTCGCTCGAATTGGTCTTCGCCAGGATGTACGAATACAAACGGTTGATTCGCTTCAACCAGTATCGCATCGGATCGAATCAGCAACGCATCGACCAGCGTCCCCGTCACCCGCTGCGACTGCGGCAGCGTTGTTCGGGCGACCGTTGCGAGCTGAATCCCGGCGACTTTCCACTTTGTTTCGGCAAACTTGACCACGCCCGAAGCTGTGACTTCGTGAGCTGCCTTATCTTCCGCTGCAGTTTCGCCTTCCGCTGGCGACTTAGATGCGGAATGGCTCCACACATACCACCCGGCGACCAATGCCACAGTCGCAATGACAAGCGTGCCGATTTTGACAATGCGGGATTTGATAGCTGGCCTCGCGATGGCTGGAATTCAAGCAGATCGAAAAACTCTCCGTCCTGTGGCTAGGGTAGCTTGTTCGCAAGTCAGCAAGATGACGCAACGATTTCAGTTTCGTCATTATGTTTGGACGGAGTTCTTTGTCCCGAAACCAGCGATGATGTCGCATCAGAATCCTGGTGGGGATGAATTGAGAACTGCACCTGAAGCGGGTGCCTGTTCTTCACCGAAACCTGGCGCTGGAGCGGGTTCGTCGGCACCGTGTGGTTCGATACCGACGTCATAGCACAGGTGGTGCAATATTGCTTCTACTGCGCTCGATTTTTCTATGACACCACCTGAACCAATCGGTCTCGTATTTTGACGTGACCACGGTCGCAATTCCTCCTGCACATGATGCAGCAGTCCGTCCATTTGAGTGACGTGATGTCGAATTGAGTCGCGGTCGCCCTGGTGCTGCTTCGCATGCAAATATTTCGCAGATTCAAGCAGTGAATAGGCTTCTCTGTACGTCTCCTGAAATACGGGGTTGTGCTGGTAGTTGTAGAGCATGTCCGGGCATAGCCGATAGGCTTCAGTTTCCAGCCTGCCGGCAAGATCTTCGCAGCGTGAGAAATCGCCAAACTGAAGTTGAACTGGCTGGGAAACCTGAACGGGATGCAACTGCGTTGATTGAAACTGTGTCCAAATTAATGACATTCATTGTCAACTGGACTGCTGAATTCACAGTCCCGGTCCACTTTGTTGGGTCCGTCCATCTGGGGGGAGTAGAGCGGTTCCAATTCTTCGTTCTGTAGGGGATCTGACGAACCCATCCAGCAACGCAGCCACAACCGGACATTTTCTCAAGGACATGTCGCGCAGGTCATTTCGAATTGTCCGATGAGACAATAGGAAATGGCAGGACGCCGTTTTCAAATTGGACTCTCCACGGATGGATGTCGCTTGTGATTCAATACCGCCCAACCACTGCAGTCGCCAATTCCATTTCCAGCCCGAACAGTTGAAGTCGCCGTTCTACCGACAACTGCACCGAATGCGATGACATTCGGATTCCGCAATGATGTGAATCGCGTGTCGGTCAGAGAAAAAGCCGTGGTACGTCTGCAGGTGTAACGACTCCTGAATTCCCAGACAGTGTTACACGCGAATTCAATTCTCGATCTCCTGGACAAACCCGATGAAAACCACTTTCTTTCCCTGGACCAGTGCGTGTCTCTTAGCCATGTTGTTTGCCGGTGGGTGTGCGACGTCGAGGCACGGCGTTACCCAAACCCACCGCCCAGCGGCGGTCACAGATTCAATTGCCAACCGAGATTCGCCGGCAAATCCGGATACAGTACACCGCTCAGCTTTGAATGACGCCGGCGTTGAGTCGCCAAAGATCGCTTCCAATACTGATGACCTCAATGATCAGGATTCGAATGCTGTTTTACGGGTTGGATTCGCGGTCCAGGAACCTTTGGCCGTTTTGATCGCAGATCCCGGCGAAGGATCTGCTCAAGCCGAAGAATTGGCCATGAGCAACGAATCAGCTGGCTGGTCACTGGCTCAGTTGGAAGCAACCGCATTGCAGCAAAATCCAGCGATTCTGCAGGCATCGTCATCGGCACAGAAAGCCTATGGCTTTCGAAATCAGGTTGGCCTCAAACCAAATCCTGTGATTGGCTATCAGGGACAACAGTTGGCGGATGCCGGGACGGATCAGCATCTGGCGTTTGTCGAGCAGGACATTGTCATGGGGGACAAGCTGCGGAAGAATCAATCGGTATTGAATCAGGAAATTCAGTCACAACTTTGGGAAGTTGAAACGCAACGCATCCGAGTTCTCACCGACGTCCGTCAGCGATTTTATGAAGCTCTTGCCGCTCAGCGACGGAAAGAACTGGCAATTGGATTTGAGACAGTTGCCGCGAAAGGCGTCAGTTTCGCCGAAGCGCGTGTGCGTGCGAAAGAAGGCACGCGACCGGAAGTCCTGCAGGCGGAGATTCAACTGAAGGAAGTGCAGTTGCAGCGTCGTAATGCAGATGCCGCATTTCGAGGTGCCTGGAAACAATTGATGGCGGTCGCTGGTATGCCAGATGTGCAGCCGGGGAATCTCGATGGACAACTGTCTGTGTCCACCGCCAATCGGGACTGGGATGCAATTCAGAATCAAATTCTGTCATCCAGTCCGGAACTTCAAGGTGCCCGTGCGCGATTTGCCAGAGCCCGTGCAAATCTCGATCGTCAGCAAGCACAGGCTATTCCCAACCTGTCTTTGATGCTCGGTGCCGGCCAGGACAACGGGACAGGCTCCAGCATGATCAACACACAAGTGGGCATTCCGATTCCTGTTCACAACAAGAATCAGGGCAACATTGCGGCAGCCCATGCGGAGTTTTGCCGGGCGTCGCATGACGTTCGCCGCACAGAGAATTCCATTCAATCGCGGCTGGCCGAGGCTCGCCGGGACTTCGAAGTTTCTGCGGCGACGGTCCTGCAATACGAGCAGGAAATCCTCCCCCGCGCCCGGGAAACATTGACCCTTGCTGAAACCGCCTACGAAGCCGGTGAGTTCGATTTCCTGCAGGTGCTTATCGTTCGTCGTACCTACTTTGAATCCAACCTCGCGTACGTCACAGCACAGGTTGACCTCGCTCGGTCAACGGCGCTGGTCGATGGATCGGTACTCTCGGGAGGACTGGATTCAACCCGCGACACAGAATTCGACAGCGCACTTCGAGATCAGTCGTTGACCGGCCAGTAAGCTCAAGCGACCCGGATTTGAAGGATTCACAGCCAAGTCCTGCAAGATTCACTTGCTTATCGGCGGGCTTTTACGATTTGTCTGGAAGGCTTGGCAAGGTGAACTTGCCAAGCCTGGCCAGCCCATACAAACCGTTGATTTCCATGGACCGACTCAGTAATGTCCGCCATGGCCACCGTAGTGTCCGCCATTTCCACCGTAGTGGCCGCCATGTCCACCGTAGTATCCACCATGACCTCCATAGTACCCGCTGTTACCGCCATAGTACCCGGTTCCGTGATTGTGCCCAAATCCGATACTGACTCCGCTGTTGTAGCCGTACGATGGCTGCACATAGGCAGACTGATACGACAGGCCGTAAGAGTATGCAGGGGCAGAGTATAAATAACCACCGCCATAGCCACCGCCGCCATACCCGCAGCTTTGAGCATTCGCCGTTTGGGTCATGCCGAACATCGCCAATGCTGGCACGGCGATTGTGATCATCAAAATCCTGTTCATGATTCGACCTTTCAAACAAATCGAGGGAAACCTCTTTCGCGTCCTGCGGAATGGAGACACCATTCCTCTTCATATCCAAGACCGTACGCAAGCGACATGCCACCAATCGGCGGATTCTGCCGGAATGCATGCATTCGATATAATTGCGTGAATAGAGTGATAGATTGGAAGTTTGGCAAAGGGCGGGAGGAGGACAGATGTGTCGTCAAATACACAACGAATGTGTTCGAAGTGACATTGGCGTTGAGCTGCCGTGCCCGGGATGTTTGGAATCAAAATGAACGGTTTCATGCGGCAAAAATCTACGTTTTGCCGTGATTTTTCTCCGAGGACTTCACCGTGGTGCAGGTTTTGCTTTCGAGCGTTTAGAAGATCGGCAGGAATGGGAATGCCTTAGGCGAGTCTGGAAGCCAGTCAGCCAATTGCCATTGACCATGCTGAAGGATGCAGATCTGAGGACAGATCTGCCTACAATGTGTCGATGTATGAATTGAGATTGCGGCAAACAATTCCGCATTCTAACATTCTGCGAAGTGAAGTGTCTTCTTGGGGAGTTCTGCCAAATGTGGGCTGGGGTGATTTTTTCAGCGACAGTTCTGCCGATGCTGGTTCACAGCATCCTTGGCTGTTGCTGGCATCACGCCCATTCCGATGGAAAGCTCAACGGTGTCCCTTCGACGAGTGAGTCGCATTGTAGTCATGAGCATCATCGCTCCGAGCACAACGATCCCGTCCCGCCCGCACCATGTGACCACGACGAATCGTGTAACGAAGTGATTTGTGTCTACCTTGCTGCCGATCCGGTTCAGCATGCGACGGCGCCGCAACTCCATGAACAAGTTGCAACATTGGACTGCTGCTGCAGTCTGATCCTCAGTGCAACGCTCACCGCGACAGCCTGTACGCAACAAGGCAAAAAAGCGCCTACGCCGTCGGAGCACTGCGCGCTGACCCAGGTCTGGGTCGTCTAAAAGACTGCCAGCCATCCTGAGAGATGGTTGCTTGTGACTCGAACGATCATCCGCTTTCGTGGAATCGTCTTCAGTCCTCCGCATTTTTCTCCATTTCAATTTGCCGTACGCCGCCGCACTACGGGTTGAGAGAGACCGCTATGATTACCATTAAACAGGCATTGCGCTCCAAGTGGATCTGGGGCATCGCCGTGACAGCTCTGATTGTGCTTGCTTTCGTCACACGAGCAAAATGGTGGGAACCAGCCCGGAACTGGGTACGTGGCACGATCTCAAGCAACCGAAAAATCTCGTCGCTGGACAACCACGACCCTAGCGGTGCCGGAGAAGCAGATCCCCACGCGAATGAAGGACGCGACGATGGCACTTCGCTGACGTTGTCAGCTCAGGCGCAGGGCAACATCGGTCTGGCAGCGGAGTATCTGCAGCCGGTCAAGCTGGAAACATTTCGGCGTTCTATGACGGTGCCGGGCATTATCGTTGGGCGTCCCGGCAGAAGTCGACTGGAGATTTCCACGCCGATGGCCGGAGTCATTACCCATGTCCATGCCGTGCAGGGAGAAGCTGTCGATCCAGGCACACTCTTGTTTCAGATGCGAATTACGGCAGCGGAGCTTGTTTCCACACAGACGAACCTGTTGAGGACCGTTGGCGATCTGGATGTCGAGAACCGCGAAATCGCACGCCTGTCGAAAGCCACCGAAGCGGGGGCAATCTCTCAGAAGACACTGCTCGAGCGGCAATACGCAAAGGAAAAACTGGAAGTCCTGATGAACGCTCAACGTGAGGCGCTGCGGCTTCAGGGACTCTCAGAAAGGCAGATCGATGACATTGCAAAGAACCACAAACTCCTGCGTGATCTGCAGATCGTGGCCCCGCGACGGGACAGTCACAGTCACGGTGACGAAGAATTCAAACTCTCCGGCACGGAAGTGACACCGGTAGCGTTGTCGGTGTCTCAAGGTCGCTCAAGTACTGACGAAAGTGCATCGACTGACGAACGAGCTGCGCTTGACGCAACTCATTCCGCCGAAGAATCGAACGCACCACTTATCCTGGAAAGTGTGATTGTCCACAAAGGGGAAACGGTGGCGGCTGGCGCGACGCTCGGAACGCTGGCCGACTACTCCGAACTCTACATTGAAGGTCGCGCCTTTGAGCAGGACGCTGATCTTCTATCGCAGCTTGCCCAGCAAAACTGGAAGATTACTGCAGTCTTTGAAGGGGCCGGGAATTCCGTAAAACGGGTCGAAAACCTTGATCTGGTGTATTCAGCCAGTGTCGTCGATCCTGAAGCGCGCTCGTTGTCATTTTATGTTCGCCTGCCCAACGAAGTGGCGCGGGAATTTCCTTCTCCCAACGGACAGAGATTTCTCAATTGGAAGTACCGCCCAGGGCAGCGCCTGCAATTGCTGGTTCCTGTCGAGGAATGGGAGAACCAAATCGTCCTGCCTGTGGAGGCAATCGCCCGCGAAGGCGCAGAATCATTCATATTTCAGCAGAACGGCGATCATTTCGACCGGGTCTCGATTCGAGTCGCCTATCGGGACTCCTCACACGTCGTGGTTGCCAATGACGGTTCAGTCTTTCCCGGCGATGTCATTGCACTTCGTGGCGCGCATCAGATGCAAATGGCGCTCAAGAACAAATCGGGTGGTGGCGTCGATCCACATGCCGGACACAACCATTGAAATGTCGATTGCTGAGTTTTGATTTTCGATTGGCAGCAATACGATGAGTGAACAGGAGTTGAGGAACAATCAGTGAGCGGCAAGGCGCTAGCCGCCGGTGATAGACGTTACGAAATACCGGCGGCTAGCGCCTTGCCGCTCAATTCAAATCGACAGTGATTTTCGAGCAATCGAAAAACGGCTGGCACTCGATAGTCAATTCAGAATTCATCAATCAAAAATCAAAAATGCTCAACTCCATTATTCGATTTGCTCTACGCCAGAGAATGATCGTTCTGGCCGTTTCTCTCCTCCTAACAGGATATGGAACCTACGTCGCATTTCATACTCCGATTGACGTCTTTCCGGACCTGAATCGCCCGCGCGTTGTCGTGATGACAGAAGCGCCGGGACTGTCTCCGGAGGAAGTTGAATCGCTGATCACGTTTCCAATCGAAACTTCATTGAATGGTGCCAACGGTGTCGAGGCCGTGCGGAGTTCTTCTGGTGTCGGAATCTCTGTGATCTATGTCGAGTTTGGTTTCAACACCAACATCTACAACGATCGTCAGGTCGTGACTGAACGACTGCAGTTGCTGCAGGGACGATTACCGGACGGTGTCACGCCGCAACTGGCTCCCATTTCGTCGATCATGGGTCAGATCCTGATGCTGGGGATGTTTAGCAAGGATGACAAGACGGAACCTCTGGAACTCAGAACACTTGCCGACTGGGTTGTGCGACAGCGGCTGCTCACGATTCCCGGTGTCGCTCAGGTCTTCACAATGGGGGGCGAACGCAAACAGTTTCAGATTCTTGTCGATCCGGAAAAGCTGCTGCGTTTCGGCGTGTCGCTGCAACAGGTGAAAGACGCCGTTGTCGAGAGTAATGAAAATGCCACCGGCGGATACCTCGACCAGCAAGGTCCTGACGAATTGCTTGTCAGGGCTCTGGGGCGAGTTCAAACGGTCGAAGACATCGAGCAAATTGTGGTCACGATTCGGGAAGGACGTCCCGTGACGATCGCTCAAATTGCGAAAGTCGCAGCCGGTGCGCAGACCAAGCGAGGCGACAGTGCGGCCTTTGAACGCGTGGCTGCCAACGACGGAACCGACGAATGGATTGGAGGTCCGTGCGTTGTGCTGACCATCAACAAACAACCCGGAGCCGACACGCGCGCCGTGACAGACAATGTGTTCAAAGCGATTGAGGAACTCAGTGCTTCCCTGCCGAAAGACATCACCGTCATTCCTTTGTATTCACAAAAATCGTTTATTGATCGAGCCATCGAGAACGTCGTAGTCGCACTCCGCGACGGCGTGATTCTGGTCATCATTATTCTGTTGTTGTTCTTGATGAATATTCGCACGACGTTCATCACGTTGACTGCCATTCCTTTATCGCTGGTCATCACGGCACTGGTCTTCGCGATCAGCGGCATGTCCATCAATACCATGACGCTCGGCGGGCTGGCGGTCGCATTGGGAGAACTCGTCGATGATGCGATCGTCGATGTGGAAAACATATTCCGACGGCTCAACGAGAATCGTCATGCCCCAAATCCGAAGCATCCGCTGCTGGTTGTCTATCAGGCGAGCACAGAAGTTCGCAATTCGATTGTCTTCAGTACCATCATCGTTTGCATCGTCTTCATTCCACTGTTCGCTTTGACAGGCATGGAAGGACGCCTGTTCGCGCCGCTGGGAATCGCCTACATCGTTTCGATCGCAGCGTCGCTGCTGGTGTCGCTCACAGTCACGCCGGTCCTGTCATATCTGTTGCTGGGGCGATCAAAGACATCAGAACACGCCGCCGACGGGTTTGTCCTGCGATTCCTGAAGACTGTCGCCAGCCAGATCATTCGATTCAGTCTGACGTTTCCGCGACTGAATCTGACAGTCGTTGTGATCGGTGTCCTGATATCCGCCCTGTTCGTAGTAAATCTGGAACGCGATTTCCTGCCACCGTTTAACGAAGGCTCCATCCAGTTGAACGTCGTGCTTCCGCCCGGAACTTCACTGACGGTATCCAACAGTATCGCCGCAAAATGCGAACGCCGTTTAATGCAGGTGCCAGATGTTGTGCGCGTGGGGCGAAGAACGGGCCGAGCGGAACTTGATGAACATGCAGAAGGCGTGAACACAAGTGAATTGATCATTGACCTCAATCCCAGTTCGCATCGCACGCGTGAAGAACAGATCAATGAGATTCGCGAGGCGATGGCCGATATTCCCGGCGTTGTGTCAGCGGTAGAACAACCTATTTCGCATCTGATTTCGCATATGCTCTCAGGAGTCAAAGCGCAAATCGGGATCAAGATCTACGGAGATGATCTCGACCTTCTTCGCCGCAAGGCTCAGGAGATGGAGCAGGCAGTTAAGTCTGTCCCGGGTGTGGCCGACTTGATGCTTGAACCACAGGTTTTGATTCCTCAGTTGCGAGTGGAGCTGCGACGCGACAAATTGGCGCTGAACGGACTGACGGCCCGGGATGTGAACCAGGTCATTGAAACGGCGCTCAATGGAGTTGTGGTTTCCGAGGTTCTGGATGGTCAGAGGACCTTTGACCTCGTTGTGCGCTTCGACAAACAGGATCGAGAGAATCTTGATGTGCTCCGTCGGCTATCCATCGAATTGCCGGAAGGTGGAACCGTTCCGCTGGAATCCGTCGCCAACATTTATGAAGCGGGTGGTCCCAACACGATCAACCGTGAAAATGTGCGGCGGCGAATCGTGCTGCAGTGCAACGTCAGCGAACGAGGCGTTGTGGATGTCGTGACAGATATCCAGAAAAAGCTGGCTCCGATAACAGCCACATTGCCGCCCGGTTACTTCGTCGAATATGGCGGTCAATTTCAAAGTCAGAAAGAGGCCAGTCGCATTCTAGGCGTGTTGTTCATCGTGTCGCTGATCGGCGTGTTCCTCACGCTGTTCGTGATGTTTCGTTCCGTCAATTTGAGTCTGCAGGTCATGGCCGCTTTGCCAATGGCATTTATCGGGAGCGTGGCAGCCCTTGTCCTGACAGGCCAGACACTGACGATAGCGGCGATGGTTGGATTTATTTCGCTCGCGGGTATTGCCTCACGTAATGGAATCCTCTTGCTGAATCACTATCTGCATCTTGTGAAATTCGAAGGCGAAACATGGTCACATTCGATGATCATCCGCGCCGGTCTTGAACGGCTGGCCCCGGTGCTGATGACGGCATTGACGGCGGGCATCGGACTGGTTCCGCTTGTTCTTGCGGCTGGCGAACCAGGCAAAGAGATTCTGTACCCTGTCGCGACTGTGATACTCGGTGGTGTCATAAGTTCGACACTCCTGGACTTCTTCGTACACCCGGCACTGTTCTGGTTATTCGGGCTCAAAGAAGCGCAACGAGTTGTCAATGAAGCAATGGAAGAGGTTTCACTGGTTGAACCACACGAAGAGATTTTGCATTCGCCGGCAGGCATAGCCGGAGAAAAAAAGGTTTCAGACTGAACATCCTCGCTAACTGTTTGCCGTCCAGGCCAGTCGTGGGATTCTTTTCCCGCGACTGGGTTCTGTACGGTGTTTTTCTGGTAACTGTTTTGAGGAGAAGATTGTGAAGTTTCATTCTATGGGTTGTTTAATGGCACTGGCAATAACGACCGTGCTGATGCCGACAATGGCTTCAGCATCTGAAGACGAGACATTCGTGATTGCCTTTCGGATGGCCAAGCCGAATACGAAGGAATTCGACGACCCGACAAAAGCAAAGGAATTTGTGGCTGCTCTGAAGAAAACTGGCTGCGCTGCGAAAACCGCGGATCATGCCGGGCACATCGACGTGACATATCAACAACCCAAGTGGTCAGAACTCAGCGTCGCTTCTGATGAATTGGTCCATCAATGGCAGGGTTGGCTCAACAAGGGCGAATTCGAAACCCTGCATGCGGACGGTGCAGATGACAGTCATGATCACAAACATGCTCACGCAAAAGATGATGGCCATGACCATGAGCACGCCGAGGTTCTGATGTTTCAGGCGAAGGACTGGATCGTCAAGCATTTTGAAAATGAATCCGACGCGAAGGAATTCGTAACGATTGGAAAAGGACTGGATTGCGAGATCAAACAGGATGTTCACGACGGTCACGCGGACGTTCAACTCCGCTGCCGGGCAGTCAAGCATCTGGAATGCCGCACTCATGAAGAGGCTGAAGCTCGGGTGAAATGGTTGCAGGAATTCGGATTCAATGCGAAGCACGAAGACTGACAGTCTTCCAGCGCCAACGGCCCGAAATGAACGATCCGTTGAGCCGTGAAGTAGTGTCAAATGTGTTCGATACGTGTCACAATGAAGGCCGCACGATTGTTATGGTGACGCACGATCCTGCAGCCGCAACGCGAGCCGGTCGACGATTGACGCTTCAGGATGGAAAGATCACTGAAGCCACCCGGATAGCAACAGCAACGTAGGCTGTCGTCCAGATATTCGAAAGACAGTCGCCCGTCGGCGCTGTCAACCTGTGTACTTATGAAAGGGCTCTTGATGAAAACTATTCTCTCGAAAATCCAGCGATTCAAACGATTCGCATCGCCTGTTGTTGTGGTTACCTTTGGTTGCATGGTGGGTTGCAGTGATGCAGACACCAGTTCAACAACGACGATTTCCGGTCCGCCACCGGCAATGGATTCGCATGAAGGTCACGACCACGCACATCCCTCCGAGGGACCGCATCATGGGGACCTCGTCGAACTGGGCAACGAAGAATTCCATGCCGAAGTGGTCCACGGTGAAGCCGGCAGTGTGACTGTCTACATTCTTGACAGTGCGGCCCAAGTGGCTGTTCCGATTGATGCCACGGAACTGACCATCAACGTTTCACACGACGGCAAAGCAGAGCAATTCAAGCTGGCAGCCGAACGCGACGCCTCTGACCCAGAAGCGAAATCTTCCCGCTTCACCATCAAGGACGAGGAATTAGCCAGCGACCTCGATTCCCATGACGCGACGGCCAGGTTAGTCGTGTCGATCAATGGGAAATCGTACTCCGGAAAGATTGAGCATCAGCACGAAGGCGAACACGCCCACGATGACGGCCACAAACATTAGAGGCCAGCCAGAATCATTCAGCCGATAATTCGGGTTGTTTGCTGAATGCGATCCGTGATCGCATTTTTGATGATCGACACGGTTCCGCTTATTCTGTCGCCCGCGGATTTTTCGGTTTTTAGGAACCTCAGCAGCGAGGACTCCACGATAACAGAACGAAACGCGACTCTCTGCGCAGTGCATCTCTCTGCTCGATCAGCTTTGCTTGCTGGAGCAAGAGCAACAACTTCTGTTCAAGCAGCGTCTATGCCTCGCGCAGCAGCGAGCGCTGGCGTGCTTATTCAGCGTGCAGTGTCGCGTTTTCCTGTCTGAGAAGTTCGAGTTGAAGACAAAGAGGGGCCGTCCAATGTTAATACATTATTGATAGTTCTTCAGTCAACTGTCACAGATTTGCCAACGGGCAGCAACCGAAGGGACCGCATCTGGTTGACATCTGCAAGCGCTAGAAACGAGCCGAATTGATTGAATAGATTCTGAATCCGAGCAAGAAGATCGCTTAAGGCTTCGACACCTGGGCGTTTGCCATGGTCGACGGCAAAGTCTACACCGGCTTCTTCGTCCTCGAAAGCGCGGAAACAGTCACTGTGCGAGACGCCACCGTCATCTCACGCGAATTGCATCAGCAAAACTATGGAAGACCGGGTCAAGCAGGAAATCTCCATGATGCCAATCGGGATCGTCGGCAATGTCAGTCCAGAGCAACTTGCGGACCTTATCGCGTATTTGGAATCGCTGAGGTGAAGAGCATCAAAAGTGGTGCCTGTGTAAAGGGAAAACACCGGGAGCTCACTGGCCGGCCTGCGTTACCCTTCGCACGGACGCGCAACACAGACCGGTTATCCGATCCGCCACTCCGCTGCAGGCCGAAGTCTTTGGCTAAATTTTCTTCGTAAGATACTTGCATTCTCTATTCCAAACCGCGTTTATCCCGGCACACCCCGACCCCTGATTTTTCGATTTCGCGGGAATCTTGCGCACGTGAGTGAACGGATGGAGTTCTTGTCAGGGGACTAACGTCCTCCGCTCGCCTTTAGCTGCACGTTTCCGTTCATTCGTACAAAATCGGAAAAGAATTGGATTCAACGGTAGCATGAATCCATAATGCCTCGAAAATAGAACCACCATTGGAATTCGTATGACTCCGCTCACAAATGGACAAGCAAGCCATGAATAGCATCACTCTTCGATCCGTCAGTTTGTTCGCTGCCGTCTCTTTGACGGCGTTCCATGTACAGGCTCAGTCTGTTGAGGAAATGCAAAAGACTGCAATTCAGTTTCTTGAGGTCACTCAAGCGGCAGATGGTTCATGGACCAGTTCGGACGCCGTTGGCATCACGAGCCTGGTGACGACATCGTTACTGATGTCCGGCAAGTCAGCCGACGATGCCGTTGTGAAGAAAGGATTAGATTCGATCGTCGCCAGCCAGCAGCCGACCGGCGGAATTCACGCAGCGGCAAGTCGATTTCAGAATTATGAAACCTGCATCGCCCTGCTTGCACTGACTGAAGCCAACAAAGACGGACGTTACGACGCTGTCATCACGAAGGCCGAGCAATTTCTGCGAGGTTTGCAGTGGGACGAAGGGGAAGGCATTGAAACCACCGATGGGCGCTACGGTGGCGGCGGCTATGACAGCAAACAGCGTCCTGACATGTCCAACACTCAGTTTTTGGTGGAAGCGCTGAAAAAAGCGGGCGTCGCCGATGATGATCCAGCCATGCAGAAGGCATTGGTGTTTGTTTCGCGCGCGCAGAATCTGGAATCCAGACACAACACGCTGCCATTTGCTGGCAAAGTCAACGACGGCGGTTTCATTTATACACCCGCTGGTGACGGAGAATCAAAGGCCGGAGTGACAGATAATGGCGGACACAAGTCCTACGGCAGTATCACGTATGCGGGACTCAAGAGCATGATTTACGCTGGCGTCAACAAGGACGACCAGCGCGTAAAAGCCGCGACGGATTGGATTCGTAAACATTATACGTTGGATGAAAACCCAAATATGGGCCAGCAGGGATTGTTCTATTACTTCCAGACATTCGCCAAGACGATGGCGGTCGTTAGTGGAGATGAATTTGAAGACGCCAGCGGAAAAAAACACTCATGGAAGACTGAGTTGACTCAGAAACTTGCTTCGCTGCAACAGAAGAACGGAAGCTGGATCAATCCCGCCGACCGCTGGTACGAAGGCGATCCGAATCTTGTCACCGCTTATTGCCTGATCGCACTGTCTTATTGCAAATAAAGTACGTCAGCCTTTACAGGCTGATTCGTTCTACTTCATGTCAGGCTGGAATTCATGTCAGGCTGGAAAGCCAGTCAGACTGGAATTGATGCCAGGCTGGAAAGCCTGACGTACGTTGTGGACGATTGCTTCCAGTGAAAGCGTGTCAACCGGCCCTCCATCGAATGCCCCCGCGTTGCTGGCGAATCTCCATTGGTGGAAACTTGGTTAATAAGTGCAAGCAGGAACGGAGAGTGCTTAGCTTAAAGCTGCGATTTGTAGCCAATTCGTTTATGGAAATACTTTTTCACGGAAACGACTGGGGCGACCTTTCACAAATTGCGGTGTCAGGTTCAGGAATGTTTGAAAATCTGAAACTGTAACTTTCCAGGATACGTTTGGGTTTGACGAATCAAGAGTCGGCAGTTTGGAATTAGGAATTCTGATTCTCGCAAAGTTTTGAAAAATCGAAAGTAGGTGTTGCTATGAGTTCCGCAGGATCAACGGCATCGACCGTCATTATAGAATCCAATCCCGGCTGGAATACTGAACCAGGAAAAGAGACGGATACGGCAATTTTGCGATACAATCGGGTGGCGATGCTTGAAGCGGTGATGTCCATTCAAGACCGGAAGCGGCAAGTCATACAATGGATGGCTGCGGCCATCCTGCTGTTAGCCGGAGTTCTGGTGATTGCGGCTGGTGTCTTTGGCTGGTTGTCGTAGATAATCCTGCCTTCCTTGGCGTCGCGGTGAAATTTCGATAGCCTTCCCCTGACAGCTTTCGGTCTGATCCCAAAGCTGCAACGTCAACGCAAACGGGGAGGTCGGATTGTGTCGGAAGTTCTTGATAGTTTTCAGATCGAATGGCACGGCAACACGGTCGTCGTGACGCCAGCAGCAAATGTGGATTCATTGAACTGGGATCTGGTCGAACAGGCTGCAGATCTCGTCATGGAACCGCTCGTGGCTCAGGAAGCCCCGATGGTTGTCGTGGATCTTAGCCAGGTCGGCTATTTCGGTTCCGTGTTCCTCGCGCTCCTGCTTCGCTGCCACAAGTTCGTCAAGAAAAAAGGCGGCGAACTTGTTCTGTGCGGCGCAAGCGAAACCGCTCTTGAGCTTCTTCGCATTACTGCCCTGGACACGATCTGGGCGATCTACAAAACTCGAGATGAAGCCATGCAGGCATTGTTGAACTAGCGCCTGAATTTTGCAAGGAGGCACAATGACGCCACCCAAACGCACGCCGCTCAAGCATGTTGATGAATCCGAAACCAATGTCATCGAACACGTAGTTGAACTGAAACCACATTCGGAACTGATTGAAGAAATCAAGCAGACTGCCGACAAACTGCAACGCGATGGTGCCACGCGCGGAGACCTCAAGATTCTCAGCCGCGCATTGAAGGAATTGCGATACGCGTTCAAGGTCTTTGCACCGTATCGCAGACATCGCAAGGTGACGGTATTTGGTTCAGCTCGTACAAAGCCCGATCATCCATGCTGGAAAGTGGCCGAAGATTTCGGTCGCAGAATGGCTGAAGAAAACTGGATGGTCGTAACGGGGGCCGGTGGCGGAATCATGGAAGCCGCGCTCCGGGGCAGCGGTCGCGAAATGGCAATGGGGCTGAATATCATTCTGCCTTTCGAACAGGAAGCCAACCCCGTCATTGCCGGTGACCCGAAACTCGTGAACATGAAATACTTCTTTACGCGGAAATTAATGTTCGTCAAAGAAGTCCACGCTCTTGTCACATGCCCTGGTGGCTTCGGCACCCTGGACGAGGCATTTGAATCGCTGACTCTCGTGCAAACCGGCAAACGTGACCTGATGCCGATTGTGTTGCTCGATGAACCGGGCGGAACGTATTGGAGAGCGTTTCTCAAATATGTCCGTGATGAATTGCTCGACAACGGATTGATCTCTCCGGGCGATCTCTCGCTCTTCAAAGTTACGGACGATGTTGAAGAAGCCGTAGAAGAAGTGCTTGGGTTTTACAGCGTCTACAACAGCATGAGATTTGTGCGGGAACTTCTGATCCTGCGTTTGCATGTTGAACCATCCGACGAATTTGTCGCTCGACTGAATGAAGAATTTAGTGACATTTGCGAGAGCGGAAAAATTGAAAAGGCAACTCTGCATCCATTGGAAGCCGATGACTTGCACCTTGCTGAACTGCCGCGTCTGAAGCTTATCTTCAACCGGAAGTCTGTCGGTCGTCTGCGGCAGATGGTGGATCTGATCAATCGCGAACTGGAACCACGGCCTCCGCTGTCGCAGCTTGAAATGCCACTATGAATCCGTCGCGCCTTGTTGAATCCATTCAGCCGCAACTTCCCGCCGATCGCTCCATCGGAATCGGCTGCGTCGGGGCGGGATTTATCATGGCGGATTGCCAGTTAGTCGCCTATCGACAGCATGGACTCAATCCCGTTGTCATCACATCGCGAACACGGTCCACTGCAACAGCCGTGGCGGCGCGGCATGATATTGCAGGCGTGGTTGATTCCGTTGAGGAAGTTGTTGCGCATCCGGAGGTTCGAGTTCTGGATGTCGCCGTGCCTCCCGATTGTCAGGCGGACGTGATTCGTCGTGCTGTGAAGTCGCCGCATCAACTCCAGGCGATCCTCGCTCAGAAGCCACTGGGTGTTGACTATCGCGAAGCATTGGAATTGGTGAAATTGTGCGAGGACGCAGGTATCGTGCTTGGCGTCAATCAAAACATGCGATTTGATCAGTCCGTCCGTGCCTGCGGCGAATTGATCGCTGCTGGTACACTTGGAACACCAGTGCTGGCAACGATCGATATGCGAGCAATTCCACACTGGATGCCATGGCAGGAGCGTCAGGGCTGGGTCACGCTGCGTATCATGAGCATTCACCATCTTGATACGTTTCGTTATTGGCTGGGCGATCCCGAGCGTGTCTTTGCCAGCGTTGCTCCTGATCCTCGCACAGCCCAAAAATTTGCGCACAGCGACGGCATTGCCTTGTACATTCTGGAGTTTCCCGGTGGCGTCCGAGCGTCATCATGGGATGACGTCTGGAGCGGTCCGGCTCGTGAAGGCAGTGCGGCGGATATCGGTATTCGTTGGCGTGTCGAAGGCACCGTAGGTATTGCACGAGGCACCATTGGCTGGCCGGGATATCCGGAGCGTGTTCCAAGTACGATTGATTATTCAACGATCCATGACAACGGCGTATGGAACTCACCGCGCTGGGACAGCGTCTGGTTTCCGGATGCATTCATCGGGCCCATGGCCGAACTGCTGTGCGCGTTGGAACAGAATCGAAAGCCGACCATCAACGCTCGCGACAATTTGATGACGATGGCGTTGGTTGATGCTTGTTATCTGTCGGCTGCCGAACATCGCGCAGTGGATCCACGTGAAATCATTGATACCTGTGAGGCTATGAGCCGTACGCGCTAGCGTCGGGTTGTGTTTTGAACATATAAATTGACTATCGAACCCGCGGCTAGCACCGTCGGCTTACAACTACGGGAAGAAGCAAACAAATGGTTAGACTTGATCGCATCTACACACGCGGCGGAGATACTGGCATGACCAGCACCGGCGATGGGCAGCGGGTTTCCAAGCTGAACGCTCGAATCATCGCTGGCGGCTCAGTTGATGAAACCAACTGCGCCATTGGAGTCGCGATTTCAGCAGGCGTCACACCTGAGCTCAAGCACGTCCTGACAGATTTGCAGCAATTTCTGTTCGATCTGGGAGCTGATCTTTGCGTAGCAATGCCTGCTGATGGACAACCAGATTTGCTGCAGGCGCGAATCTCGAACGACGATACTGAGTCGCTCGAACGTTTGATCGACCGATTTACGGATCGCCAGGAACCACTCAACAGTTTTGTCCTGCCCGGTGGTTCGCCGGCGGCATCCCAGTTGCACCTGGCCCGCGCGGTGTGTCGAAGAGCGGAATTGGATGTCTTTCGGTTCATGGAGACTGAGTCGCTCAATCCTGCGGTGGCCATCTGCCTGAATCGACTGTCGGATCTACTGTTCGTGCTTGCGCGAGCAGCAAATGATGATGGCAAAAACGACGTGTTGTGGAAGCCGCGAAGCAAAGCCTGAAATTCCAGGAAAAGGATGTCCCCAGGGTGACTTATTTCCAGACTTTCTAAATTCCTCGCGACCCCATTTTTCATTGGTGAAGGTCCTTAACGGCGTTGCCCCTGCCGGGGCCGTAACTCCCCACATTTTTTTTCAAAACTGGCGATGTTCAACGACATTGCTTCAAATTTTCCCATTGTCGACAGCAAATCCGCACGATCGGCATGAATCCGCCGCCTGAACGGGCCGTTTGGGAACTCAATGCTTGACACCCGCTGTGAAGAAAATACGCTGCATCATTACCAACCGTTCAGAAAATGGCAGAATCTCCTTCCGCCACCCCACCATCCTGAACACGACCTTACCTTTGCTCGACACGAAGTCGATGCCTTTTGCAGGAGTGACGATATGAAGTTCGCTCAGTTCTATGCTGCCATGAAGTTCATTGTTGCTGGCGTATGCCTCATTGGTTCGTCAGTGATTGCCGAAGAGGCTCGGATCGAATTAAGTCCCCTCGGCGAAAACAACTCGATCACGATTCGCAGTCGTGACGCTCGTCAGCAATTGATCGTGACGTCGATTGCCGAAGACGGTTCGATCAAAGATGCAACTCGCGATGCTGCCTGGGTCGTTTCGCAACCCGGGGTTCTGGCAATTGATTCTACCGGCATGGCGATTCCGACTGCGGATGGTGACATCACAGTCACGGCAACAGTTGGTGACAAGACCACGACGGCTCATGTGACTGTCAGTGGATTTGCCACGCCACTGCCGATCAATTTTCGCAATCAGATCGTGCCGGTTTTTACGAAGCTGGGATGTAACGGTGGCGGCTGTCACGGCAAGTCCGGTGGTCAGAACGGATTCAAACTTTCGCTACTGGGATTTTATCCGGAAGACGATTTTGAATTCCTTCGCAAAGAGTCGCGCGGTCGGCGCATCTTTCCGGCGATCCCAGGGGAAAGCCTGTTGCTGATGAAGGCCGTTGGTCGAAGCCCTCACGGCGGCGGCAAGCGCATGGAGAACGGAAGTTACGAATACAATTTGCTGGTGCAGTGGATTGAGCAAGGTATGCCGTACGGCACCGATAACGATCCAGTGGTGACGGGAATCCGCTGTGTGCCTGAAACACGCACGATGACTCAGAAGTCGCAACAGCAAATTGCAGTCATTGCAACGTACAGCGATGGAACAACTGAAGATGTCACACGGATGGCGTTGTTCGAACCGAACGAAGCGGAGATGGCGGAGTGTTCGACGACGGGGCTAGTGAGCACTCTTGAACTGGCGGGCGAAGTGGCCATCATGGCTCGCTATCAGGGACAGGTTGCAACGTTTCGAGCCACGATTCCACTGGGTGCAGATACTTCGAACATGCCGGAACCAATCAATCTGGTTGATACGGCGGTGTTTGGAAAACTCAAGCAGCTTGGCATTCCAGCCTCCGAACTTTGCGACGATGCGACGTTTCTGCGTCGAGTGTCATTGGATATTGCCGGGACGCTGCCGACAAGCGAAGAAGTTCAGGCTTATCTTGCGGATACATCAGTCGATAAGCGAGATCGTTTGATTGATCGATTGCTTGACAGCCCGGCGTACGCAGATCAGTTTTCGAACAAGTGGAACTTCGTCCTTCGCAACCACAAAGAGAACGGCGAAGACACGCCGGGAACGATATTGTTTCATCAATGGTTGTGGGACCAGATTTATAACAATACGCCTTATGATCAGTTTGTGCGTTCGATAGTGACTGCTTCCGGTGACCCACAGATGAATCCGGCTGTCACATGGTATCGCGACGTGGACAGCACAGAAGAACAGGTTGAAGATACGGCTCAATTGTTTCTCGGCCTGCGCATTCAGTGTGCTCGGTGTCACCATCATCCGTTTGAAAAATGGAGCCAGGATGATTACTACGGCATGGCAGCGTTTTACGGTCGAGTCGGCAAGAAGACCATTCCGAACGGTGCTGCCGCCATGCGAGACCGCCGGGTCTTCCACAATGAAGGTATTGCGACAGCAAGCAATCCTCGTTCGGGTAAAGCGTTGAAGCCGACGGGGCTTGGCACTCCGGCTTACGATATCCCGGCCGATAGTGATCCGCGTGTGAAACTGGCGGACTGGATGAGCGATCCGAAAAACCCGTTCTTCGCGAAGTCACTGGTGAATCGCTATTGGAAGCACTTCTTCAGTCGCGGCATCGTTGAGCCGGAAGATGATATGCGTGCCACAAATCCACCGTCAAACCCGGAGCTGCTGGATGCGTTGGCATCGCACTTTATCCAGACAGGCTTTGACATGAAGGATCTTGTTCGCACGATTTGCCGCTCACGAACCTATCAACTGAGCGCGCTGCCGAATGAATTTAATGCGAACGATAAACAGAATTTTTCGCGATACTACCCACGCCGACTGAGTGCCGAAGCGTTGTATGATGCGTTTCATATGGTCACAGATACGTCTGAAAATTTCGGCGGGATGCCAGCCGGAACGAAGGCTTTGCAGCTTTCGGATGCTTCGAATTCAACTTACTTCCTGCAGGTGTTTGGTCAGCCAAAAGGTGACACGGCCTGTGAATGCGAACGCAGCATGGATGCGAATCTGGCTCAGAGTCTGCATTTGCTGAACGGTAAAGAAATTCAGGACAAGATCGGCCGCGATGGGGCTCGTACGGCTCGCTTCGCTGCTGAAGCAGATCGTTCAAACGAAGATCGTGTCAAGGAACTTTATCGGTGGGTGTTTGCTCGTGAGCCGAATGCTGAAGAACTTGAAGTCGCGATCAGCTATCTCAAACGCCACGAACCTAATGTCCGTGGTGGCTACGAAGATATCGTTTGGGCGTTGGTGAATACGAAAGAGTTTCAGTTTAATCATTAGTGCTCGCGACCGTGACTTCTTCTGCAGGACGGGTCTCCAGACCCGTCCTGACATGAAGATCTCAGGACGGGACGAAAGTTTCGTCCTACAGATATTCAATCTCTCCGCCCTATTTTGCCAACCGACATTTCTCCCCAGGAACCAGCTCTATGACTGGGATTCGATTTTTATTGGCCCTTGCTGTTGTCGTCACTGTGCAGCAAGCATCCGCGCAACTTCCGCAGACACGGATTACTTCTGTCTTTCCACCCGGCGGACAGCAGGGCACAGCCGTTGATTTAACTGTCGGCGGAGGGACGGATCTGGATGAACTTGACCAAATGGTCTTCGTTCATCCCGGCATCACCGCCGTGCCGAAACTGGATGCGAACGGCAATCCCGTCGCCAATACGTTCACCGTGACTGTTGCGGCAGATGTTCCGGTTGGGCTGTACGATGTGCGGGTGCGAGGCCTGTTTGGTATCAGCAACCCGCGGATGTTTCGAGTTGATTCGCTGGCTGAAATTGCAGAAGTCGAACCAAACAATTTGGTGGCTCAGGCAACGCCAGTTGCCATGGAAACGATTGTCAATGCCCGAGCCAACGGTGCCACCGATGTGGACTTCTATCGCATTCCGGTCAAGGCCGGACAGACTTTGGTTGTGCGATCTGAAGCCGAGAAAATTGATTCGTCAATGCAGCCGATGTTGCAACTGTATAACGCGGCCGGTCGTCGCCTTGGAGAATCTCGCAGAATCCGTGCGCAAGAAGCATCGCTCGTCTACACGGCAACGGCGGACGAAGACTTGATTGTGCGGGTTCAGGATGCTGTTTATGGTGGCGGTGATTCGTTTGTGTATCGGTTGTCATTCGACTCCAGACCATTGATTGATTGGATCAGCCCGGCGTTTGTGGTCGCCAACTCTCAGAGTCCTGTCATGGTCTATGGTCGCCATTTGCCCGGTGGTCTGCCTACAGGCAGAACTTTGGAAGGTCAGCCGGTCTTTCAGCAGCAAATGACGATTTCTGCAGCCAGCGAACAGCCACCCGTTGGTGCGTCCTCAACAGCGGCCTTTACCGATTCCTTCTGGTGGAATGCCGTTGCCGGCAATCTTGTGCGCATCGGTCTGGCGGAACGCGCACCCATATCAGAAGCGACAGAGACTCCTGATCAGCCCACGACGTTACCCTTCGAAGCCACCGGTGCCTTTGCTGAACGATCCGACGAAGATGTATTTCGTTTCGATGCGAAGAAAGGTGAAGTCTGGGTTATAGAAGTATTCGCTGATCGACGGGGCTCTATCGCCGATCCGCTTCTCATGGTTGAACGAGTCATCACCAATGCCGACGGGACTTTTACTTACAACCGTCTGGCCACCGAAGATGATGACAAGCAAAACCCCGGTGGCGCGGATCTTCCGACGCTCAGCGACGATCCAATCTTCCAGTTGAACGTCCCGGAAGACGGAACTTATCGTATTCGACTGCGTGATCGCTACGCCGATACACGCGGTGATCCTCGGTTGAACTACCGATTGTCAGTGCGATCGCCAAAACCGGATTTCCGATTGGTTGTGTTTGATGCATTCCCATCTGCGGACGGCAAGGCTCCCGCCACAAGTGGTGCGGTGAGTCTTCGTAAGGGCGGCAACTACGAATTGATGGTCTATGCGTATCGCCGCGATGGTCATAATGATGCGATTCAACTGTCGGCGGAGAATCTTCCAGCAGGCATGACTTGCCGTCCATCTGTGATCGGCCCCGGGCAGACTTCCGCGAAACTTGTGCTCACCGCGAGTAGTGACGCTGCGGAACAAATCTCTCCGATCAATATCATCGGGCAAAGTGGTGTGGCTGAAACGGCAATCAAACATCCCGCGCAAGTCGCGAGTTTGATTCACGATCCGATCAACGGTTTGCCACGCACGGCGCGGTTGACGCAAGCACTGCTTGCAGGCGTGATGAAAGATGAACAGCCCTTCTCGATTTTTATCGATGCGATGAATACAGAATTCAGTCAGGACCAGCAACTGCTGATACCGATTCGAATTGAAAAACGAAACGGCTTCGATGGCAAAGTGGATCTGTCGTTCTACGGAATGCCGGGTGAGATCGATGCTCCTAACGTCGCAATTGAGCCGGGCAAAGACAGCGTTATCGCCAGGGTTTACTTCAAAGAAAAGGCTCCACCCTCAACGAACACAATTTTGGTACAAGGCACTTCGGCTGTTCCGTATCGCCGCAATCCGTGGCAGGTGGATCGAGCGAAAGTAAAAGTGACTGAAGCAGAAGCCACTGTCGTCGCACAGCAAACGGTTGCCACAACAGCCGACGCAGGATTAAAGGATTTTCAGCAAAAGGTGGTGGCACTTACTGAGCAAGTAAAAACAATCACTGCAGAACTTGCCACATATGCGACTCAGCAAACAAAGTTACGTGAGGACTTTGCGAAGGCAGTGGCCGAACAGCAGGCATCGATCGAAGGTCTCGCAAAAGTGCAGGCGCAGTTGGCCACGGTGAATACGAGTGCGAACAGTTCTGCAGATGAAATTGACGTTGCGATTCAAGCTGTGAAATCTGCAGCGGCGGCGGCAGATGAATCCGCGAAGAAACTTGATGTCCTCAACAAAGGTGCAGGGGAATTAGCTAAGCAGGTGGCTGCATCCAAAGAAATGGAAGCTGTAAAAGTTAAGGAAAAGACGACTGCTGAAACAGAAGTTGTTAACAAAACGAAAGAAGTAGAAGCCGCAACGGTCGCTCTGGCTGCCGCTCAAAAGGCTGTAGAAACTGCGACTCAAGCAAAGACTGCAGCAGATGCAGTATTGAAGACAGCAGAAGAAGCATCAAAGCCGAACAACGTGAATGTTCGGGCGGTTTCAGAACCACTCGTGATCACAATTCATGCAGCTCCGGCGAAGCTCACCGCTGTCGTGCCTGATGCTGGTGCCATTAAGCGTGGCGCATCAACGGCAGTGAAAGTTACGATCGTCCGCAAGAACAGTTTCGCTGCGAATCTGAAACTCACACTAATTCTGCCGGAAGGCGTCAGTGGTTTGAGCGCTGAAGCCGTTGATGTTGCTGCAGATCAGGCTGAGGGAACATTGACAATCACAGCGGCAGCCGACGCACCGGTTGGTGATATCGCAAACGTTGTGATTCGTGCGATAGGTGATTTCAACGGGCGACAGGCCGCGACCGATGTTCCTGTGGCGTTAAAAGTTGTGGAATGATATTTCCTTGTTCCTGGGCTCCAGCCTCGGAACACGCTGTTCTGGAGGCTCCAGCCTCCCGTGTTTTTTGTTGGATGCAGGAGCCTCCGGGCAATGCGTTCCAGGGCTGGAGCCCCGGAACGAGAATTGACGGCCAGAAGCGGCCATCCAATTTTTAGCGACTAACGAGACATATCATGAAACCAATTGCCATCATTACGCTCATTGCGAACTGCTTTTGCACAGCCGCATTCGCTGATGAGTTTAAGCCGATCACTCCGGAAGAAATCGCACTGGGCCGTCCTGTAGAATTCGAACGAGACGTCTATCCGATTCTTGAAGCGAACTGCATTGCGTGTCACAACGTTACGGTGTCGGAAGGTGACCTCATTCTTGAAAACATCGCCGCGATCCTGAAAGGCGGCGGCAGTGGTCCGTCAGTGATTCCTGAAAAGCCGGACGAAAGCCTGCTCTACAAACTCGCACGTCGCAGCGAAGATCCAGTGATGCCCCCAACGCCGAATGATCGTCAGGCAAAGGAATTGAATTCAAAGCAACTTGGAATCCTTCGCCAATGGATCATCGAAGGCGCTAAGGCAGGTGCGGCCACGACTACGAAAGCGATGAACTGGCAGGCTATCAACCCACGGCTGCATGGAGTCTATTCACTGGATATCGACAACGCTGGACGATTCATTGCCGCAGGTCGCGGCAATCATGTGAGTGTCTATGATCTGGCTCGCCGTGATGTTGTGGACACGCTGGTTGATTCGTCGATTGTTTTCTCGGGCAGTGCTGGACCGGCGGGGACAGCTCATCGTGACTATGTCCACTCCCTTGCGTTTCATCCCACCGAACCGATCATCGCGACGTCTGGTTATCGCAATGTAAAACTGTGGCGACGGAATATCGACAGCGTCGCAGGATCGTGGTCACTGCCTGCTGATGTTCAGGCATGGACGACAACGGCAGATGGTTCTGAAATCTGCATGGCCGTCGCCTCGAAGGGACTTGTGGTTGCAAACGCATTGACAGGAGCTGAACGCGGAGCTGTGGTGCTTGAAGGCATGGCGGTCTCAGCCGTGAGCGTTTTCCAGGCAGAACCAAAGTGGATTGTCGCCGCCACGGCCGACTCAAAGATTGTTGTTGTTCGAAATGCCGACCTGCAAATCGCCCATAAATCCGAACCATTGCCTGCTGCAATCTCAGCCCTGAGCGGCGAACTCACGGGAGGGAAAATTGCCGCACTGCTCGCTGACGGCAGCGTAAGATTGCTGACAGTTGCTACAGATACGGGCGCCGTTGCTGTCGCTGCTGAAATCAAATCCGACGCTGGTCCAATCGTGAAACTCAGCGGACATGGTTCAACGCTGCTCACCGTCGCGGGAACTCGTACGGTACAGAACTGGAAAGTCGAAGATGCAACTCAGGTGAATCGCTTTGACTTGCCCGCTGATATCACAGCGGTCGATGTCAATTCTGCAACGGATCGCGCGATTTTTTCTTTGGCTGATAACACCGCCTCACTGTGGTCACTCAAAGACGCGAAACAAATTGCCTTGCTGAATACGGATCTGACAGCTCAGCGGCACCTTAAAGAAGCAGAACGCACAAAGGCGATTCTTGACGCTCGCGTCACTGTCATCCAGGCACAGATTGACGAAAACGACAAGGAAATCGTGGCCCAAAAGGAAGCGGAAACCAAGGCGAAGGCAGAAGTCGAAAAACTGACACCACCCAAAACCGAAGCTAAGACCAAATATGATGTGGCGATTGCCGCCACCGCCGCCGCTAAGACGGCACTGGAAGGCAAAGCCGATGATGAGGCTCTGAAGACAGCCGTAACGGAAGCCGAAAAGGCGGAAACCGCCGCAAAGGACGTTTCAACGAAAGCAGATTCCGATCATGCCATCGCAGTGAAGACTGTCGATTTTGCGACGCAGGCCATCGTACGTGCAGAGCAACGCGGCGTCGAACGAAAGCAACAACACGAAGCAGCCACGGCCGAAGCCACAGCGGCGACTGCCGTTGTTGAGGAACGCAAAGCCCCGGCTGCGGCAATCGCAGCGTCCATATTCGCAGGCTTGGTTGGCGACGGACGCTATGTGGCAACGTCGGATGCGTCCGGCATGCTGCGAATCTGGAATGCCGTTGATGGTATTGCGATTGATGTTCTTCCGGGGACACAAATGGGATCAACAGCGACCAGCATAAAGACATTCGCATCATCTGCATTTTTCACAACTGAAGATGGGCGAATCGTCACGCGATCTGCGTTTCCCGAATGGCAACTGACGGCTTCGCTGGGAGGTTCCGAAGACGGTGGTGATTCGGTATTCGTTGATCGCGTCCTCTCGCTGGCATTTTCACCGGATGGTAAGTTGCTCGCGGCAGGTGGCGGAGAAGCATCTCGTTCAGGGCAAGTCACCCTCTGGAATCTTGCTGACAACAGTTTGGTGCGACAGTTCACGGATGCGCACAGCGATACTGTTTATGGGCTGGAGTTTTCCGCAGACGGCAAGTTCCTTGCATCCGCTGCGGCAGATAAATTCGTGAAAGTGTTCAACGTGGCCACGGGCGAATTTGTTCGAGCGTTCGAAGGTCACACACATCATGTGATGGATGTCACATGGAAAGGCGACGGTACGGCTCTGGCCAGTGCTGGCGCCGACAACGCCATCAAAGTTTGGAACGCTGAAACTGGTGAGCAGTCCAAAACAATCACCACGTATACTCGACAGGTCACATCGCTGCAGTACGTTGGCATGCAGGACATGATCGTCAGCAGCAGTGGCGACAAGCGCGTCTTCTTCCATACCGCCAGCAACGGCGCTCCTGCGAGAGAATTCAAAGGCAGCACAGATTACGTCTATCGAGCGGCGACAACACCCGACGGCACGATTGTTGTTTCGGGCGGAGAAGACGGATCTGTGCGAGTCTGGAACGCGGCAGACGCCACAGAAATCATTACATTTGCTCCATAACACGACAATGGCGTGGACTCAAGGCGAGCGGTGGAAAAAAAAAGCTGCTATAAGGGAAAAAAGGGGACGCAGCCAATACTGTTCGGCACGGATGTTGCATTCGTAAGGATTGTCAGCGATGCTGAGCTAGTTTGCGAGTCACGCGACGGAGAAACGTGGCGGAGGCGAGGTGAAGATTTCGCTGGGACGAGGCGTCGTTTTTCAGAGCGCGCAGCAGCGAACGGCCCGACACGATCGAACGTGCGGGAGCCTACTCTTTCGCA
>Ga0209284_10001446_pt1 | contig 36610 bp, 29 predicted proteins | sample FRY03_FD_187211 | JGI IMG/M metagenome (GOLD analysis project Ga0209284, IMG submission 187211) | Freshwater microbial communities from Lake Fryxell liftoff mats and glacier meltwater in Antarctica - FRY-03 (SPAdes) (version 2) | ecosystem: Environmental > Aquatic > Freshwater > Ice > Glacier... | reverse complement strand
AGAGTGTTCTGAAAAAATTATATTTAATTCTATTTAATAATTGTTTTTCAGTTAATTGAGTGTTTTTTGTGTTTTCCATTTTATATAGTTTTAAGGATTAATAACAGTACTAATATACCATCATCCTCTATCTAACAATTATCATAAATGATTAATTGGATAGAAATAAAAAACCCCACTTAATTAAAAGTGAGGTTAGTCAAATAAATAAAAGAAATGTATAATAGATGAGTAGTTAGAAACTACCCCATTCTATATTATTTAGTGTTTTTTTAAATGGTTCTATTTCTCCATAGTATAAATCATTCTTCAAATCACTATTATATTTTAGGTATTCAAAAACATAGTCTTCAGTTAATTGATTAGCTGTATTTTTTAATTTTGTCATTTATTAATGGTATTACAATTATACATACTAAAACTATAATTTAACTCTAAAGGTAAAAACCCTATCTACCCCCTCCACAGTTTTATTAAGTAGTTGTTGTATTTTATTTACCTCTGACTTTTTAACTAAAAATGAATCAAATATTGATATGTATTTGTAGTTATTTTCAATCATTTTTTGAGATACTAAGTCCATTATCATTCTCTCTAAAGTATGTAATATTAAACTTATATTTTTATATTTTTTATACTTCCTCTTTTGATTTGAAGTTAACCAATCATATAAACTGATATTTCTCAAATCATCAACCAAAAACCTACTACTACCCAATACTAAGTGTTTAATTTCTTCATAAGAATTATTTTTAAGTTTAAGACTTTTCAATTGTGAACCCCTACCAAATAAAATCAACCATAATAACTCTTTAAAACTACTTCTACTTATGTTTTCTAATTCACTTTCCTTCTTTAAAAATTCATAGTAATCATTATTAAAATCTTCACCATAGTTTTTAATATAATCCCACCTTTCTAAGTATAATAAACCTAACTTAATATCATTAATTTCCCCTTCATTGTGTTTAATCAGTCTATTATAAATCTCCTTAATAAAATCTATTTTTTGATTCTTAGTATCATCATTTAATAGTTTAATGAAATAATAAAAAATACTAATCATAGAGTTTTTTAAATCAATCTCTACTAACTCCTCATCATCTACTTTTATAAAGTTTCTAAATTCTCTAATACACCTACTATATATGTTATAAATCCTATACCCATAATCATCTCTTACAAAGTAATCTGAAGACAATTCAAAATACTCTCCCTCCTTCAAATGATTTAAATCCACTCTTAAAGTTTGATATTTTTGATTTAATAGTAATCTATATCTATTAATGAATTTTTCTTCATCTAATAATTTACTTAAAATCTTTTTTTTAGATTTTTTACCTAACCAATCCCACTCTAACTTATCTCTATATTCTTTAAGTTTTGAATTAATCCTTTGATTGATAACTAAATCCAATTCCTCTATATTTAACTGACTACTTATACAAACATCTAACTCATATAAGAGGAATTTATCTAATCCTTTAACACCATTATTTTTAACTCCCTTTAATTTATTTAGGTATTCATTATTTTTTTTACCCAACCATTTATTTAGAGTTTTAGATTCTATATCTACATAAGTTTTTTTACAATTATAAAACCCATCATTAAGTTTAAAAAACCACATTTTCTTATTAAAATCATAAGGATTATTACCACTCCTTCTGAAATTTATAATTCCCCTTTTACTAAGTGATTGGATTATAGTAAACCATTCAAATTCACCATTTTTTTTATTATAACCCAAATATCTCTCAACTTCAGATTTACTTAAATAAACAAATCCTTTATTTAACAAATATCCATCATCCTCATCAATATCCTTAAATACAATATTTCTCTTATATAGTTTTGATAAGAATTTACCAATACCATATTTTCTACTTTTACCATATATAGCCTCAATAAAATCTAAATCAAAATATTCAAAATTACATACTTTATATTTTTTCAAATTATATTAAATTAAATAATATTATTAATTATATATTATATCAGTTTTTTATCATTAATATCTAAGTTAATACTTAAAGTTAAGAAATTAATATATATTAAAAAAAATTATATATTATATCAGTTTTTAACTAAGTGTATAAAAATAAAGTGATTTAAGGATAGGATTTAAATAAAATGAAGAATATCACATTGAATATGAGATAGTGTGTTAAATCAATTGAAATACATTAATAATCACATAATTACACCCTCTTAGAAATAACCAATTCTAACTTTTCAATTATTAATCTATATAATAATCTTTTATTAGGAATTTGATTTATTAGATACTTCACATTGAATTTCTGTTTCCAAAGGATTGTTCCTATATAAGAATTCGAATATGATGGTGTCTAATTTTATGAGATCTCTTATTTATTATCTAATCATATTGTCTTTAGTTACATCAAAAACGTAATCAATTACTTCCTGATGTCTTCTTTTAAAGCGCACCGTACTACCTGCAGCAGGAGAGGCATAAAAACGCCTAGAGGCCACTCTAAATTTTTGTACCATGGGCAAATGCATGAGCAAATGACTCCAGGCGCCCATATTTCTAGGCTCTTCTTGTGCCCAAACTATGTCTGTAGCTGCATGGTATTTATCTATTACAGACTTAATTTGATCTATGGCTAATGGGAATAACTGCTCTACTCTAACTAGGGCAACATCTTCTCTACCTAAGGTCTCTTTTGCTTCTAATAAATCGTAATAGAACTTACCAGTACAAAAAACCAAAGTCTTAATTTTTTTTGATGCCGCAGTGGCATCATCAATAAGTTCTTGGAAGTGTCCATCTGTAAAATCTTCTATAGTAGATGTAGCTTTTGGGTGCCTGAGCAAACTCTTAGGTGTAAACACCACCAACGGCTTTCTGTAAGACGCCTTCATTTGCCTTCTGAGTAAATGAAACATATTGGCAGGCGTAGTGACATCTGCTATAAACATATTGTCTTTGGCGCAAAGCTGTAAGAAACGCTCCATTCTAGCAGAAGAATGTTCTGCACCTTGGCCTTCATAACCGTGTGGCAATAAAAGTACCAATCCATTTTGCAGCTTCCATTTGTCTTCTGCAGCAGATATGTACTGATCTATCATAATTTGGGCTCCATTACTGAAATCTCCAAATTGTGCCTCCCAAATGGTGAGTGTGTTTGGGCTAGCCATGGCATATCCATAATCAAAACCAACCACTCCGTATTCAGATAATAAAGAGTTGTAAATTTGAAATTTACCTTGCTTGTCTGAGAGCTGGCTTAAAAGCACCACCTCTTCTTCACTGGCTTCTACTTTTAACACTGCATGGCGGTGAGAAAAGGTACCTCTCTCTACATCTTGGCCTGAAATTCTCACATCAAAACCCTCTTCTAAAAGAGAACCGTAAGCTAAAAGCTCTCCCATAGCCCAATCCAGCGTATTGTTCTCAAAAAACATTTTACGTCTGTCTTCTATGAGTTTGTCTATTTTTTTTAAAAACTTTTTATTTCCGTCTAAAGTAGTAATGGTCTTAGCTACCCCAGTAAGTAATTCTCTTGAATAGGCAGTAAGAACTCTCTCTGCCATAACGTCTTCCTGGGCAGGGGTAAGTCCTTTCCATGCGCTAGACATAAATGGCGTTATTACTGTTTTATCTTCTTTTCTAGAGTCTTCTAATTCTATTTCTAGACTCTCTTTATACTGCTGTTCTAAATCCTGAACAAAATTTGGCTTAATAACCCCTTCTGCCAACAATCTAGCTGCATAAATATCTCGAGGGTTTTCGTGTTTGGCAATGGCTTTATATAGCTTTGGTTGGGTAAACCTTGGCTCATCGCCTTCATTATGCCCGTATTTCCTATAACCTAAAAGATCTAAAAAAACATCTCTTTTATATCTCATTCTGTATTCTAAGGCAAACATAGATGCGTGTACTACTGCTTCTACATCGTCTGCATTCACATGTAATACTGGGCTTAAGGTCACCTTTCCTACGTCTGTACAATAGGTAGAAGACCTAGCGTCTAGGTAGTTGGTGGTAAATCCAATTTGATTGTTTACTACTATATGTATGGTTCCATTGGTTTTATAACCATCTAGTTGGGCCATCTGTACCAATTCATACACCAGGCCTTGGCCCGCAATGGCAGCGTCTCCATGTACTACAATAGGGAGTACTTTTGAAAAATCTTCCGGATATAAATTATCTTGTTTGGCCCTAGCAATTCCCTCTACTACTGCACCTACTGTCTCTAAGTGTGAAGGATTGGGCGCTATATTCATGACCACTTTATTGCCGTTGTCTGACATTCTATCGGAAGTCCATCCTAAGTGGTACTTCACATCTCCGTCAAATACTACCTGCTCGTAGTCCTTACCGTCAAATTCACTGAAAATATCCTTAGCAGATTTGCCAAAAATATTGGTGAGCACGTTTAAACGTCCTCTGTGGGCCATTCCCATAACAAACTCTTTCACTCCTTTGGCTGCGGCAGCTTCTACAATAGCGTCTAAAGCTGGTATGAGAGACTCATTCCCCTCTAAAGAGAAACGTTTCTGGCCTACGTATTTGGTATGTAGAAAACCTTCAAAGCTAACTGCTTGTGTTAGTTTCTTAAGGATATGCTTCTTTTCATCTGCAGAAAAATTAGGATGGTTGTCATTGACATTGAGCCAACTTTGAATCCATTCTACGCGCTCTGGCTTTCTAATATACATATACTCTACACCGATGGCGTCACAGTAAATATTTTCTAAATGTTTTACTATATCTGAAAGAGAGGCGGCTCCAATGCCTATAATCTCCCCTGCAGAAAAAACCGTTTGCAGGTCTTGATCACTGAGTCCAAAGCTCTCTAAAGCTAAATTTGGCGTATAGGTTCTTCTTGCTCTAACTGGGTTTGTTTTTGTAAAAAGATGCCCCCTGCTTCTATATCCGTCAATGAGCCTAATCACTTGAAACTCTTTTTGCATGGACTCTGGCATTTGAGAGGTAGCTGCCATACTAGCGGGAATAAGGACTGTCTCTTCTGACTGCTGTTGGGCGCCAAAATCATAACCTTGAAAAAATGCGCGCCACGAAGGCTCTACACTATCTGGATTTTGGAGGTATTTATCATATAAGTCCGCAAAAAAAGAGGTATGAGCGGCATTCAAAAAAGAATATGGTTCCATGTATACTTAGAATATCAAACTTTTACACAAAATTTATTCAAAAATACAACATTTGCCTTATTAGACCCGACGCTTTGATGCATTATTACATAAAATAAAGAAAAGATCCACTTAAATTATGATTCTCTTAATAATTCTGTATCACCTCTAAATTATCTTGTTTGTAAACCCGTCCTTCTTTCATAACAAATACAACCGCTTCTAAGCTACGTATGTCTTGTTCTGGGTGGGTGTTAACAGCTATAATGTCTGCTATAAAACCTTTTTTTAGCTGACCCAATTCAGTTGCATATCCCAACAAATCTGCATTGGTAACTGTGGCAGAGAACAAAGCCTCCATGACAGGCATCCCTGCTTCTACCATATATCCAAATTCTTTGGCATTGTCCCCATGAGGAGAGACACCTGAGTCTGTTCCAAATGCAATTTTCACACCTTTTTTGTAGGCTTTAGAAAAATTACTCTGACTTAATGGCCCTATGGCTAGGGCTTTTTCAACAATCACATCTGGAAAGTATCCTGGTATTTTTGCGTTGGCAGCTGCCGCTTTTCCAGCAGAAATAGTAGGCACTAAATAAGTGTTGTGCTTTACCATTAAATCCATAGTAGATGCTTCCATGAGGGTGCCGTGTTCAATAGTAGTAATGCCTGCTATTATAGCCCTTCTCATACCCTCATCTCCATGAGCATGAGCGGCAGTGAGCATTCCATAATCTTTGGCTGTACTCACGATAGCGGCCAATTCTTCCATGGTAAACTGCGGATTTTGTCCATTTTTAGCTACGCTTAGTACGCCTCCGGTAGCGGTTATTTTTATCACATCTGCACCATCTTTATAGCGCTGGCGAACTGCCTTTCTTGCTTCTTCAGCAGAATTCACTACCCCTTCTCTTGGCCCTGGATCACCCATAAGGTCAAAGCTTCTTCCGTTAGTGGGGTCTGCGTGACCTCCTGTGGTGGCTATGGCTTTACCAGCAGTAAATATCCTTGGGCCTATTACCTTCCCAGCCGCAATGGCGTTTCTTAGGGCTATATTTACCCCGCTACCGCCTAAGTCTCTCACGCTTGTAAAGCCAGCCATAAGGGTTCTTTTTGCATATACAGTAGCAGTAAAAGCTACATCTGCTTCATTTTCTGTAAACCTACTCATATAGGTTTTGGGGTTAGACTCGTTTTCTATATGTACGTGAAGGTCAATAAAACCTGGCATGACTACCTGTTGTGTTAAATCTATCACACTGTCTAAATCTCCTCCACTTACAAGTCCGTCTAAAATAGCCTCTATTTTATTTTTATGTACTACAATTGTTTTTTGAGAATAGGTTTTGCCTTTCACAACATCAATTAGCTGTCCACACTGTAAGTAGGTTTTTTGTGCACAGACACTAAGAGTCATGGCAAAGAAAGCCAGAAATAGAAATTTTTTCATTTAGGTTGGTTTTTAAGTGTTCTTTAAAAGGGTTTTTTACTGCATCTAAGATAGTAATTTATTTTCCCAAGCCCATGCAGATGCCATGGCTTGCTCTAGAGTAAACCTAGCTTCCCAACCTAAAATATCAGCCGCCCTTTGGGTATGAGCAAAGGCTGCTATAACATCGCCCGGTCTTGGCGCAGCAAAGACATAGGGCAAAGATTTTCCAGATACTTTTTCAAAGGTCTTAATGACCTCTAAAATGGAGCTCCCTTTTCCTGTACCCAGATTAAACACCTCAAAGGGGGTTGTTTGCGCCTGGGTAAGTAGTCTATTTAGAGCTGTCATATGGGCTTCTGCCAAATCTACTACATGAATATAATCTCTAATACAAGTGCCATCTGGTGTGGGGTAGTCCTTTCCAAAAACAGCTAACTGATCTCTTTTGCCTACCCCTGTTTGGGTAATAAATGGCACTAAATTTTGCGGCACTCCCAAGGGTAGCTCACCTATTAAGTTGGATTCATGGGCCCCTATGGGGTTAAAATACCGCAGCGCAGTCACCTTAATATTGGGGTGCGCATGACAAACGTCTTGCAGAATCTCTTCTCCAATTTGCTTGGTATTTCCGTAAGGAGACATGGCCTTTTGTATGGGTGCCGTCTCTGAAATAGGCAGTTGGGTAGCCTGCCCATAAACCGTACAAGAAGAGCTAAAAATGAATGCCATTTTTCTTTTTACAGCTTCCTGCAGCAAATACACCAGTGCGTTTATATTGTTTTGATAATAATCTAAAGGCTTTTCTACAGAAGCCCCAACAGCCTTAAAAGCGGCAAAATGAATAATACCGGCTATATCTGAATGCTTTTCAAACAAATCTATCACCGTCTTAGGGTCTCTGAGGTCAGTTTTATAAAAGAGAGGAGTTGCCCCTGTAATGGCAGTAATTCCATCTAGAACATCCAAACTACTGTTGCTTAAGTTGTCTACAACAACCACTTCGTGTCCAGCCTCCATTAAAGAAACTACTGTATGAGAACCAATGTATCCTAAACCGCCTGTCACTAAAATTTTTGCCATTATTAAGGTGCTTTCTTATATGTTATTTAAAAAATCTAAAATAGACCGTGTAATATGACCTATCTGCTCTGCGTCTAACTCCGTGTGCATGGGCAGCGAAATCACCTGCTCACTTAAATCATTGGTAACAGGGAAGTCTGACTCCTTATAAGAGGGTTTTATATACGCTTTTTGTCTGTGTAATGGAATGGGGTAATACACCCCGCTAGGAATGCCTAAGCTGGCCAAATGCGCCACCAGCCCATCTCTTTTCCCATGGAGTACTTTTAGCGTATACTGATGAAATACATGGCAGTCACAGCTTTCACAAATACCCTCACAACCATTAACTGTTTTAGGCAATATCAAATCTTTATGGCCTTTTAACGCCTCATTATAGGCTTTAGCAGACTGTCTTCTACTGTGGTTATAGCTGTCTAATTTAGGTAATTTCACATTTAAAACGGCTGCCTGTAAAGAATCTAATCTGGAGTTTACCCCCACCACATCATGGTGGTAACGTTCATACATACCGTGGTTTACAATCCCTCTTAAAGTATGCGCTATGGCATCATTATTAGTGAATAAAGCGCCTCCATCTCCGTAACAACCTAAGTTTTTAGATGGAAAAAATGAGGTGGCACCTACATGGCCTATAGTTCCAGCCATCTTTTTTTCTCCATTGGCCTGGGTAAAAGTGGCACCAATAGCCTGGGCGTTGTCTTCAATGACAAATAAATGGTGTTTTTCTGCCAGCGCCATCAGCGCGTCCATAGGCGCTGTTTGTCCAAACAAATGAACCGGCACTATGGCTTTTGTCTTGGGAGTGATGGCTTTTTCAACAGCTGTAGGGTCTATCATAAAGCTGTCTGGTAAGACGTCTACCAAAACAGGCGTAAGCCCCAACAATGCTATAACTTCTACAGTGGCTGCAAAGGTAAAATCTGCAGTAATTACCTCATCTCCTGGCTCTAATCCTAAGCCCATCATGGCAATTTGCAGGGCATCTGTGCCATTAGCGCAGGGTATGACGTGTTTAACCCCTAAATAGGCCTCTAAAGACTTTTGAAAATGCTGAACCTCTGGCCCATTTATAAAAGAGGCATTTGTTAGAACATCATTAAATCTATGGCTTATTTCCTCTTGTATGTCTTGGTATTGCCCTTGCAGGTCTACCATTTGAATTTTTTTCATAACTGTATTATTCTGTGCTAAAGACCAAACAAAAGTACAAAAATTAGCCCCTCACCACATCTATTGAAAGAAAGAAACGTAATTTAGCTGTCAAACTTTATCTCCTTGAGTATTTTATACCAATTACTAGTCACCATTAGCCAAGGTTTACTGCCAATTGCGGCCTTATTTTCCGCTAAAATTAGACATTTTCATAGGGGTAGAAAAAATGTGTTTAAGCAATTAAAGCTAGGACTAGACCCCGCTAAAAAAACCCTTTGGTTGCACGCTGCCTCATTAGGAGAGTACGAACAAGGAGTGCCTGTTTTAGAAGCTTTACGCGCTAGTTACCCACATCACCAAATCCTACTTACTTTTTTCTCTCCTTCGGGGTATACCCTCAAAAATAAATCTCCTTTGGCCCATTGTGTGGTGTATTTACCATTAGATAGCTTAAAAAATGCTATGAAATTTGTATCTATAGCAAAACCAGTAGCTGCCTTTTTTGTCAAATATGAAGTCTGGCCCAACTACTTATTAGCACTAGACCAAGCGCAGGTACCTAGCATATTATTTTCCGGGATTTTCAGGCCTAGTCAAATCTATTTTAGGTGGTACGGTGGCTTTATGAAAACAAGTCTAAGGCGTTTTTCTAAGATATTTGTTCAAGACGCTGCTTCATTAGAACTCTTGTCAAAAGAAGGCATTAGATCAGTAGCCCTCACGGGCGATACCCGCTTTGACCGCGTATACGCACTCTCTAAAAACCCTAAGCCATTGCCCACAAAAATATCTGATATAATAACAGCTTTTATCAATGACAAACCTTGTCTGGTTGGGGGTAGTGTTTGGCCAGAAGATCTGGAAGTACTAGGAGGCGCTTTTGAAGAAAACACAAAGCGTATTAAATTTATACTAGCCCCTCATAAAATTGATGTCAAACACCTAGCAACACTCTTAGCTAGTATGCCTAGCGCTCTTCAGGGAAAAACAGTCATTCTTTCAAAGACAAACGCTTTAAAGGCCTCTGGCGCCTCTATTTTAATTGTAGACGCTATAGGCCTTTTAAATAGTATTTACCCACTGGCTCAAATAGCCTATGTGGGTGGAGGGTTTAAAACAGGGTTGCACAATACTCTTGAAGCAGCTGTTTTTAGTATTCCCTTGGCCATTGGCCCAGAGTATTCTAAATTTAAGGAGGCTGCAGACTTAGTAGCTCTTGGAGGTATTTCAGTACTCATTAAGCCAACAGATGCCAACGCTTTTTTAGCAAAAGCAATGGAAGATTCACATAAAAATGTGGTAAAAGAAATTCAACGAGAATATATTAAAAAACAATTGGGAAGTACAGATAAAATAATGGAGAGCATGAATGACTTTGATATTTAAAACTGCCCTTTTTAGCAATTTTCTAAAAGAGGTTTAGGTTTCTTTTTTTTTTATAGATTTACCTAGTTCAATTTTGAGCACTACAGCAAACAAGTCACCGAAGTAAACAATCTGCAACAACAAATAAAACAACAACAGCATGCACTCTAAAATTTTAAAATTCTCAATTATCGCTGCTTTAGCAGGATTTCTTTTTGGATTTGACGTTGTAGTCATTTCTGGTGCAGACAAAAAACTTCAAGCGCTTTGGGATTCTTCCGATAGTTTTCACGGATGGGTAGTCATGGGAATGGCTCTTTGGGGTACTGTTTTAGGAGCTATTTTTGGAGGAATTCCAACAGACAAATTAGGAAGAAAGAATACGCTATTCTGGATTGGAATACTTTACTCTGTTTCAGCCATTGGGTCTGCACTTTCTAATGACCCCATTACTTTTGCTGTTTTTAGATTTTTAGGAGGTGTAGGAGTAGGTATTTCTACTATTGCAGCGCCTGCTTATATTTCTGAAATTGCCCCTGCCAAAGACAGAGGTCGCTTGGTTGGCTTGTACCAGTTTATGTTAGTCTTTGGAATTATGATAGCTTATCTATCAAACTATTTGCTGAGTGGCACTGGAGAAAATGATTGGCGTTGGATGATGGGTGTAGAAGCCTTCCCAGCCATTCTTTATACTATTTTTATCATGGCTGTACCCAAAAGCCCCCGCTGGTTGGTGTTGAAAAATAGAAATGAGGAGGCAGCGGAAAGCTTAAAGAAAATTGGATCTGACGAAAATATAGCAACTTTTATAACCGCTGTCAAAGGGAAAAACGAAGAGCAAGACAATCAGGAAAATATCTTCATGAAAAAATATAGGTTTCCTTTAATGTTGGCCTTTCTAGTTGCTTTTTTTAATCAATTTTCAGGAATAAACGCTTTCTTATATTATGCTCCTAGAATTTTTGAAGAAGCTGGACTGGGTGAAAGCACAGCACTATTGAGTTCCATAGGCATTGGCGCCACCAACCTATTATTTACCTTTATTGGGATCTATCTCATAGATAAATTAGGGAGAAGACAACTCATGTACATTGGCTCAGTGGGTTATATTATATCTTTGTCTTTAGTAGCTATCGCATTCCATTTTGAATGGACTGGTATGGCTGTACCAAGTTTTTTATTCTTATTTATTGCCTCTCACGCCATTGGCCAAGGCGCCATAATTTGGGTATTTATTTCAGAGGTGTTTCCCAACCACCTAAGGGGCGCTGGACAGTCTTTTGGAACCAGTACGCACTGGATTTTAGCGGCCATTATACCTTCTATGGTTCCCTGGCTTTTTGGAACCATTGGAGCGGCCCCCGTATTTGCCTTTTTTGCCTTTATGATGGTTTTACAACTGGTGTTTGTTCACTTTATGATGCCGGAAACAAAAGGAATTTCCTTAGAAGAACTCAGTGAGCAGCTCAGTAAAAAATAAAAGAAATCTTATAAATCAAAAAAGCCGCTTCATAAATGAAGCGGCTTTTTTTGTACAAGCGGAGAGACTCGAACTCTCACACCTTGCGGCACTAGATCCTAAGTCTAGCGTGTCTACCAATTCCACCACGCCTGCAAAACGAGTGCAAATATAATCTAAAATTTGAATATTAAAAGTCCTATAGTTTAAAAAGTACTTTTTGTAGCTTTACCTAATTAAAAAAAAACAAAAATGCTAGATTTAACATCCTATATAGAACAACATAAAGATAGGCTTTTAGAAGAACTTTTTAGCCTACTTAGAATTCCTTCTATTAGCGCAGACCCTAAATATATTAAATCGGTAGCAGAAGGAGCAGACGCTATTGCCGGTTTTTTAAAAGCTGCAGGTTTAGAAAATACAAAAATTCACATTACAAAAGGGCACCCAATAGTATATGCAGAAAAAATAATAGACCCTAGTTTACCTACTGTTCTAGTTTACGGTCACTATGACGTACAGCCACCAGACCCATTAAATCTTTGGGAGTCTGAACCCTTTAATCCGGTAATCAAGAAAACAGAAATTCACCCACAGGGTGCTATTTTTGCAAGAGGAGCCTGCGATGATAAGGGACAGATGTTTATGCATATAAAGGCTATTGAATACCTCATCCAAACAGATCAATTACCCTGCAACGTGAAATTCATGATAGAAGGTGAGGAAGAAGTTGGAAGTAACAACCTGGCTATTTTTGTAAATGAAAACAATGAATTATTAAAAAATGATATCATTCTTATTTCAGACACAGGAATGATTGCCAATGACACCCCTTCTATTACTACTGGTCTTAGAGGCTTAAGTTATGTAGAGGTATGCGTAACTGGGCCCAATAGAGATTTGCACTCTGGTTTATACGGAGGTGCCGTAGCCAATCCTATAAATATTTTATCTAAAATGATAGCCAGCCTTCATGACGCTGACAATCACATTGCCATCCCTGGTTTTTATGACCAGGTACAAGAGCTTTCGGCTATAGAAAGAAAGGCCATGGCTCAGGCTCCTTTTAGTCTTGAAAAATATCAGAAATCATTAGACATTGCTGCGGTATACGGAGAAAAAGGCTATACCACCAATGAGAGAAACGCCATTAGACCTACCTTAGATGTCAATGGTATTTGGGGAGGCTATACAGGGGAAGGGGCTAAAACAGTTATACCTTCTAAAGCCTTTGCTAAGATTTCAATGAGACTGGTGCCCAACCAAGACTGGAAAGACATCACCGAACTATTTAAAAAACATTTTGAAAGCATAGCGCCAATAGGTGTAAAAGTAAGTGTAACACCTCATCACGGGGGCCAAGGCTATGTGACTCCAATAGACCATATTGGCTACAAGGCAGCAGCAGCAGCTTATAAAAAAACATTTGGAAAAACACCTATACCCCAGAAAAGCGGTGGAAGTATCCCTATAGTTTCGCTTTTTGAAAAAGCCTTAGGCAGTAAGTCTGTATTAATGGGCTTTGGTTTAGACTCAGACGCAATTCACTCACCAAATGAGCATTTTGGAGTATGGAATTATTTTAAAGGAATAGAAACTATCCCCTACTTTTACAAGCATTTTACAGCACTCTCAAAGACAAAAGATTAGGGTCTGAGCTAATTGTGGAAAAGGCTTTGTGAAATTTGAAGAGCACTTTGGTGGGTATTTAAAATATTAATTCTGCTGTGCGCTTTGTATTGAAGTCTCTAATATACTTAAGGTCATAGTACCATCTTCTATACTCACACTACAAAGTTTATAAACCTCTCGGTTATTTTCTTTGGTAAGTACTCCTTTAAAATTAGGGACGCTAGTATTTTGTTTCATTAAAGCTTTAATTTTTAATCTAAGAAACAAATCTACGGCAAGCAGAAAAACTCTAAATACATGAAGCTGTTCTAAGGGGCTTTTAAAAGGGCAAAGTAAGTCCTAAACACGATAAGTGGAATTTGATTTCCATTGGGCTAAAAAATGTCGATTAACTGCAGGCTAACAAATAAATTGTCTTATTTACAGCAAGTTAAGCCTCCTTATAAGTTCCGGCCTATTGGAGCGGCTAATGGGAATTACATTTTTTTCTATCAATACAGAGTTATCTTCAATATCAATAATCTTAGTGAAATTAATGATGTAAGATCTATGGGTTTGCAAAAAAATATTGTCTGGTAATTTGTCTTTTATTTTTTTTAGAGTAGAGTGTACACAATACATCTCTTTATGGGTCTTTACGTCAATGTAATCTCCTTTAGCTTTTATAAACAAAATATCGTCAAACTTTAACTTGGTAAGCCTTCTGTCTATATTGATGTAAAGATCATTGCCTTGTTGCTGCTCTAGAGTTAAATTTGCATGTAAATAAGGAGTTCTTTGAAGCGTATTTTTCACTTTTGCCATAGACTTATTAAAACGCTCTTGAGTGATAGGCTTAACTAAATAGTCAGAAATAGACTCGTATTCATAAGCCTCAATAGCCAGTTCCTTATCTGAGGTAATCAGTACGATTCTAGCCGTATTCTTGATGGTTTGAACAAAATCAAAACCACTAAAGCCCGGCATATGAATGTCTAAGAAAATCACATCTACCGTTTGTTGATTTAGGAACTTAATAGCTTCAATAGCACTTGAGAACTCTTCAATTATATCTAAATCTTCAATTCCAGTACATAATTGCCTCACTACTAGCCTTGCAGATTCTTGATCGTCTACAATAATACAATTCATCTTTACCGCTGTTTTAACATTGATTAATTGCCTCTATAAATCTATCTTTTTGAAGTGGTTTTACCAAATAATCTACTACTAAATCAAAGTTATAGGCAGTTAAAGCTAAGTTTTTATCTGAAGAGGTTACTATTACTTTAGGTGCTGTTTTAAGAACGTCTAAGAGTGCGAAACCACTCATTTGAGGTAGGTGGACATCTAAAAACAAAATATCTATATCGCTGTTGCTATTTAAATAGTCTAAAGCCTCTTCTACATTGTTATAAGTAGCTACAACTGTTAAATTAGAAAGTTGGCTTAGCAAGTGACCTACTACTGAAACAGCGGCTTGATCGTCATCTAAAATAACACACTTTTTCATTTTAAATATCTTTTAAATAATTAGAAATACAATTTAAAACTAGCTCAAAAGAAAGCTGCTGATCACACCTATTTATTTTTAATTCTTCTTCATGAAGTAGGGCTAAAGAGTAGGATATTTCTAGACCAAACATACTGATTTTATTCTTTAGCTTATGCACCACTTTAGCTGCTTCTGAAAAGTTTTTAGCTTTTAACGCTTGTAGGTAATAAGTCTTCTCTTGGGGGAATTCAAATTTAATGATACTAATGAGTTTTTCTTTGAAAACCAAATCCCCATCTGCCAAACTTTCTATGTAATTCAAATTGGGTGTTTCCATTAAATTTATATAAACATGAATTTACAAATAACTTATGAGACTGTCTTTTTTATGGTAAAGTAAAAGGTGGTTCCCTTACCAATTTCACTTTCTACCCAAACTTTTCCACTGTAAATTTGAACTATTTTTTTTACAATAGAAAGGCCAATACCTCTGGCATTGGAGTGATTACCTACAGACTGGAAAATTTCAAAAATTTTATGGTAGTAAGCTTTTTTTATTCCAAGACCATTATCTGAAACTGAGAATTTCCAAAAACAACCTAAATCCTCTAAACCAATTCTTATTAGCCCCTTTGGCTTATCTATATATTCAATAGCATTCCCAATTAAATTCTGAAACAACTGCTGCATTTGAATCTTGTCTGCTCTTATTACGGGCATTTTATTTAAAAACTTTAATTCAATATGCTCAGGCCAATAAAGTGTATTTTGAATCTCTAAAATAAGTGTAGTTAAGTCAATGACTGAAATGTTTTGCTTTTCAATTCCAATACTTGAATACTTTAATATTCCTATAATGAGTTGGTCCATAGAACTAATTTTAGACTGTATTAAATCTAGCTGTTCCATACCTGCTACTCCTAGTTTTTCCCCATAATCTTCTGCCAACCAAGAGACCAAGGTACTAATGCTTCTTAATGGGGACTTTAAATCATGAGACACTATGTGTGCGTACTCGTTTAAACCAATATTACTGGTTTCTAACTCATGCAGTAAATATTCTTTTTGAACTGCTAATTCGTGCTGTGCTGTTATGTCTAAATGAATACCTATCGAACCCACAACTTTTCCTTTTTCATTATACCTTGGCGCTCCGCTAATAACCCAATATTTTAAAGATCCATTTTTTATAGTTACACTCACTTCATAAGTGTCAGAAATACCATTTAGTCTTTTTTTGTGATGAATAGATATGATATTAGGGTCAGAGATTTTAAGTAATTTAGCTAACTTTTTACCAATAAGCTCATTTTCACTATAGCCACTTAAAGTACAAAAGCTTTTATTGACCAATTGAACCCTGTCTTTATTATCTACTTCTACTAAACCTAAATTCATATTAGCAATAATACTGCTGTACTTTTCTTTTTGAGCCTGAAGAGCGTCTTTGTACTGCTTTTTTAAGGTTATATCTGTGTATACCCAAAGGTGTCCTTTGTGTAGTTCTCCACCATATATAGGAATGAAATCTCGTTGAAATACCTTACCAGAGACTGTATTGAGCTCATCTGCTATTACTGTTTTTTTTTCTCTTAATAATTTTTCTATCCTTCTTACAAAACCATCTGGATCCTTAAAAAATATTTTAGATTGTTCTGCAGCGTTTGAACAGTCCGAACCCACCATCTGTTCTGGACTAACAGTGATTCCAAACATATCGCAAAATACTTGGTTGGTCAGTGCTATACTCCTGTGTTCGTCCTCTAAGAGGACACCAAATTGTAAATTTGAAATCACAGTTGTTATCCTACTTTGAGAGTCTTCTAACTCAGCTTTTTCCTCTAATAATGCTTTTAAATCAATCCTTAAATAGGAATCTGGAATATTAGAAGACAGCCCTTCTACTTCAGACGTCTTTTCTTGCAAAAGCCTATTGAGCCTCTTATTTTCTTCCTTTAAATGATGTTGAATATCATTAAACTCCCTAGAAGTATCCTCAAGAATTTTTTCTGATTGCTTTCTAGCCTGGATCTCACTTTCCAAAGCCATTTTTAGCGAAGTAATTTCTGCTTTAGACATACGTATTCAACATTATAAGATGTAAAATCATCAGGTCTATAAATTCAGCGAAAATAATACCTATCATCAATAAAGTTTTGGATTACTAAATTAAACTTATTGAAATAAAAGGCGTTTAAAATGTTGTGAAAAGCCATTTTTTGTATGTGAAACTAAAATGAACCCCTATTTAATATCATACTAACTCGTTGTGTTTCCAATAATTGAGTAGCGCCTCAATTTTTAAAACATAATCTTCATATCTGAGCGGCTTTACAATATAACCTGCAACTCCCAGAGCATAAGCGGCTTTCAAATCTGCCTTATTTACCGAGGTAGTTAAAACAACAGTAGGAAGGCACTTTAATCGATCTATCTCCCTTAAACGCTTTAAAAACTCCAAGCCATTCACTTTGGGCATATTAAGGTCTAACAGTAATAAATCTGGCAAACTTTTAAGTTCTAAAAGAGCAAGTGCTTCTTCTCCATTGTGTGCTTCCTCAATAAAATGGTGCTGTCCTAGTTTAGCTATGCACCTATTGAGTTTAAGTATTTCTATAGCGTCATCTTCTATAAGTAAAATGGTCATCTAATACGTTAAATACAATGTTATAAAAATAAAAATACTGATTATATTAAAGCAAAAGTGGAAATGAAAATTAAAAAAGACCAATGGCCTTAAAAAAACGTTTATTTGTTTTCAAAGGTGTATAAAAATACAGTACTTGGACTAGCATCGTTAACAAAAGGGGCTAAACCCAGTTGTAAAAAGTAAAAACCGTCCAAAACAGAATCAGGCACAAAAACAAATTCTGTAATAGTAGCATGGGTTCTAATAGCACCCTCCAAATTCCAAAATGCCTTGTGCGCTAATAGTGCTCCACCATCAGATTCCTTGTCTACAGAAGGAAGGTCTATCAGTAAGTGGGAAACGCCTAATTCTCTGATATAAATAGCTGCCCCCTCACTTAAATAGGCAGGATTGCTATGGCTATACTGCTTTAAAAGCTTGCTTACTTCATTGGGCAAGGTTCTTATAATTAACGCCTGTGGTACTTCTTTGTCCCCAATAGCCGCAACTAAAATTTCTTTAGTGATTACTAAATCTTTTCTTGTAGCAACTGGAGCTACAGTCACTAAAAGAGACTCAAAAAAATATTGTTTTAGGCTATCCAGCACCATGTAATTACCAGCTAAAATATGACCCACGCACTCTGTATGTGTACCATGTGCATGTGGATTAAATGTAATATCGTTAAAATTCACAGCTGCTCCCTTCTCTATACTTCCCGCAAAATTTCCCTGACGGACAGGGCTAATAGTAGCTGGAGCTACATACCAAGCACATACGCCTTTTCCATTTTGTATTGGAATGTGAATGGCAATGGGCTTAGATAAATCTACCTGCTGCTCCCCTCTTTCAGTGGCTATTGATACCTTCATATTATCAGTCTATATAAAATAAATGCGCTGCCAAACCGTCCGTTAAAAACTGTGCCTTATCTGACACTTTTAATACCATATCTGCTCCTAAAACCAGCACTCCTCCTTTTATTTTTACAGCTGCCTCTCGCTTGACATAAGCTAAAAAAGAGGGGCCAAATAAAGTTTCTATTTTATCTAATGACACCCCTTTAGCAGTCCTAAGACCCGTCATAATAAATTCATTATAGCGAGCTGCATCTGTCAATTTTTCTTTGGTAGTAGGCAATTTTCCTTCTTCAATGGCTCTTAGATACTTAGGGTTGTTGGCCACATTCCATGAACGGCATTCACCGTCATAGGAATGCGCCGATGGTCCTATCCCTAAATAAGATTTACCCTCCCAATAGGCCGTATTATTCACTGCATGAAAACTAGGTTTAGAGAAATTTGAAAATTCGTAATGTTCGTAGCCCGCTTTTTTAAGTTTCTTTTTTAAATACAAATACTGACTTGCAGCCATGTCTTCATCTAAAGCTTTTAGCTTTCCTGTTTTTATCTGGTGTTCCAAAGCTGTTTTAGGTTCTACAGTTAAGGCATAAGCAGAAATATGAGGGGGATTAAAACTAAGGGCTATTTCTAGGTCCTGCTCCCAAAGCGCTTTAGCTTTACTATCAAAAGCTGTCTGAGCTGGCAGGCCGTAAATAAGGTCTAAAGAGTAATTAGAAAAATATTTATTCACCCATCTAAGTGCTTCTAATGCTTGAGTAGTGTTGTGAGCGCGGTTCATAAATTTTAAAGCGGGGCCATTAAATGATTGTATTCCAATACTCAGTCGGTTCACCCCTGTTTTAGACAATGCCTTTAGGTAGTCCTCAGTAAGGTCATCTGGATTGGCTTCTAAGGTGATTTCTGCGGCATGGCTCAACACATAATAAGTATTCACTGCCGCTAATAATGCTGATATTTCTGCTGTAGATAAAACTGAAGGTGTGCCACCACCAAAATACACAGATTCAATCCTTTGGTGTAAAAAAGCGTCTTTCCTGAGCATTAGTTCCTTAGACAAAGCCGCCACCATAGTTGCCTTTGAAGTCATTTTAGTAGAAAAATGAAAATCACAGTAACTACAAGCCTGTTTACAAAAAGGAATGTGAATGTAAATGCCGCTCATACAGGGTTTTTTTTGATTATTTTTTTACACGTGCTTCATTTTGGCTTACAAAAGAAGCCCAACCAGAATAGGATTTCACACCCACTACTTTCCCTGAATTATAGAAATGACAAACTGCTGCAGCCAACCCATCTGTACTGTCTAAATTCTTAGGAAGTGTTTTTAATTGGAGTAAATTCTGCAGCATTTTAGCTACCTGCTCCTTAGAGGCATTCCCGTTTCCAGTAATGGCCATTTTAATTTTTTTAGGCAGGTATTCTGTAATAGGAATTTCTCTAGAAAGACCAGCGGCCATAGCCACGCCTTGGGCCCTTCCTAGCTTTAACATAGACTGAACATTTTTGCCAAAAAAGGGAGCTTCAATAGCAATTTCATCTGGATGGAAAGTGTCTATTAGTTCAATAGTACGCTCAAAAATAAGTTTTAGTTTTATATAGGGGTCGGAATACTTTTGCAGAAGCAACTCATTGAGCTGTAAAAATTCCATTTCATTCCCCACCACTTTTATAAGCCCAAAGCCCATAATAGTAGTTCCAGGGTCAATACCAAGTATAATTCTTTCTTTAGCCAATATTAATCTAAATGTATTTCTACGGGAATCTGAAAACGGGTAGCCACAGGAATTCCTTGTTTTAAGGCGGGAGCTAACGAAGGGAGTCCTGCAAATTTTTCTTGTAGTTTGCTTTTAAAATACTCATAAACACCTAACTCAAAAGGGGGGCTTTGGGGGGCTTCAATGGTTAAGCTTCCTTTGGCGTCTACCCTTATAGAAAGTGTGAAATTGCCAGAAAATGAAAGGCTATCTACCGCATTCATTTCTTGAATGAGCTGGGCTAATTCTGCCTTTACTAGACCTTCAAAGCATATTTTTTGCTGTGTCTTTGTAGCTGTTTCGTCACAATTATTAAAAAGAGGAAACTGATCTACCGCTTCCCAATCAATGGTCTTGAGTTGTGCTGCTACATAAGCGGCCTTTAACTCCTCCTTTGGAGTGAGCCAAGCACAACCGCTAAGCAGTAAAAAAAAGAGTATGTAAAGCGTGCTTCGCATCTAAAATCAAAGGTAGGGGAAAAATCTCATTTTTAACAGCTATGAATTAGAGTTGTAAAAAGGCGTTCGCTGTCTATGAAATATTAATCTTGTCTAAGGGCACCCCCAACACTTCTAAGCAATTCAACAAGGCTTTGTTGCGACTATGCCTATTCCAAATAACAGAGAGAATGGCCCTTTGCTCTAGTTTGTCTAGACCAATGAAGCGTACCCCCATATCAAATCCTTTTTGCAATGAGGCAGGTACAATAGCCAATCCTAAATTTTGAGCCACTAGAGTAAAAATAGTCTGTGCATGTATAGATTTATGTGACTGCTTGGGGGAAAAACCAGCCTGTTCAAACAGGCTCATAATGGTATTAAAATACTGGGGGCTATAGGCAGGGTCAAACAAAATAAAAGGACTGTCCATACACTGCCTTAGAGAAGTAAAATTCTCTTCATTTAAAAAATGATCTTTAGCTACTACCAAAGAAAAGCTGTCTTCATGCACAGGGTGTATGCCTAAACTATCTGAAACCTGCTGCACCCTCACAAAACCAATGTCCAAACGCTGCTCCATTACCCCCTTTATCTGCGCCAAATTAGAAAGCTCTTCCAAGCTTGTTTTTATAGTTGGAAACTGCAATTTTAACTGCACCAACATATCTGGCACAACGGTCTGCATGGCAGAACCCAAAAATCCAATTTTAATTTCTGCCAACAAACCAGCCGCCACTTGCTTAACTTGTATGCTGCTACGTTCCAATTCTTGCAGCAAAAAACCCACTTCTTCTCTATAAAAAACCCCTGCAGCTGTGAGCTTTACCTGTCTGGTGTCTCTCTCAAAAAGTGCTACTCCTAGAGTGGCTTCTAAGCCTTTAATCTGACGGCTCAATCCAGGTTGGGAAATAAATAATGAAGCTGCCGCCTTTCTAAAATGTAAATACTGGGCTACAGCCATAAAATACCTTAAATGTCTGATTTCTATCTGTGCCAGAGGGCTTGAAAAATTAGTAATCATATAGAATATAATTTATTTAGGGACACCGAGCAGATGGCAAGGGCGAATAAATAAAACATAATTTTAAAAATTGATGCTTATTAAGCATTAAATGTACATATTATTGGTATTAAAAAGCATTAATCTAATAGCTATCTTTATACATATTGATAAAAAAATGGAAGCAAAAGACACATTCTTATACGGAATAGACCTCCTAACTTCAGGCATGGCTCTAGCTATAGCCAAAGGAGAAACCAGCGGAATTTTAGGACCCACTGCAAAAGAGCAGGTTCAAAAAAGTGCTCAAGCAGTAGCAGACATCATAGCCAAAGGAGCTATTGTGTACGGTATAAACACCGGTTTTGGGCCCCTTTGCACTACTAAAATATCTGCAGCTGAAAGCATGATCCTTCAGACCAATATTCTTAAAAGTCATGCCGTAGGGGTAGGCAACCCCATAGACCCCATGATTGCAAAACTCATGCTTATATTAAAAATGCAGTCTTTGGCTCAGGGATATTCTGGCATAGCCTTAAGCACCCTAGAGCGAATACAATGGTTTATTGAAAATCAGGCCATTCCTGAAGTTCCTGAGCAGGGATCTGTAGGGGCATCGGGCGATTTAGCCCCCCTAGCCCACCTATTTCTTCCCCTCATTGGAGCTGGCCATATTCACTATCAAGGCCAAAGAATGACAGGAGCACATTTTTGTGAAAAAACTGGACTCAATCCTTTATCCCTAGGTCCCAAAGAAGGTTTGGCACTTATAAATGGCACCCAGTTTATTGCAGCCCATGCAGTGATGGTGGTTCATGCTTTTCATAATTGCCTAGTACATGCAGACCTTATAGGTGCCCTGATGGTAGAGGCCTTGCAAGGGTCTATTAAGCCTTTTCACCCCAAATTACACCAATTAAGGCCCTTTAAAGGGGTGGTACATGTGGCCCATAAAATGAATGCCCTTTTACAAGATTCTCCCATTATGAAAGACCATGAGGCCTGTGAAAAAGTTCAAGACCCCTATTCGTTAAGGTGTATTCCACAGGTGCACGGCGCCTCTAGAAATGCCTGGCTACACCTAAAAGAATTGGTAGAAATAGAACTCAATGCAGTCACAGACAATCCCGTAATTATTAACCAAGAGCTCAGTATTAGCGGAGGCAATTTTCACGGCCAACCCTTAGCCATGGCACTTGACTACGCTTGTTTGGCCCTTTCAGAATTAGGGTCTATTGCAGACAGAAGGGTCTATTTAGCCCTAGAAGGATTAAGCCCTGGAGTTCCCAAATTATTGATGAAAGAAACTGGAATTAATTCTGGTTATATGATGCTGCAATACACCACTGCAGCACTAGCCAGTGAAAATAAAGGCCTCTGTTTTCCTGCTTCTGCAGACAGCATTCCCACTTCATTGGGCCAAGAAGACCATGTGAGCATGGGCTCTATTGGAGGAAGAAAAGCACTGCAAGTAGCTAAAAATATAGAAAAAATACAGGCTATTGAGCTACTTACTGCCTGCCAAGCCCTTAGCTTTAGAAGGCCCATGCCCTCTGGAACACTACTAGAATCCTTGTACCAAAGGCTCAGAGAAGAAGTTTCCTTTGCGGCAGTAGACCGGATTTTTTCACCAGACATAGCCGCTGCTCTAGCCCTCATTCAATCTGCTGCATTGCCCAAGACCCTAGCAGAGACCTTAAAAAGTGGTACATTCCTGTACAGTTCTAGCCATGAAGATCTCTTTGAAAATTATTAAACACTGCCATGGAAAAAAAGACAAATACCTCCATTCAAACCCTACTTATAGGGCCTATTACACAGCTACTTCCCATGACAGGACTCCCACTTAAAGGGGCCTTAAAAGATAGCCAGCTAGTAGTTTTAAAAACCCAAGGGATACTTATTTCTGAGGGGTTAATTAAAGAAATAGGCCCCTTTAAAAAACTTTATAAACAACAAAAAGAGGCCATTCACAACAAGCAAACACAATACATAAAACCAGAAACCCCTGTGGTGGCCATTCCTGGCTTTATAGACGCCCACACCCACATTTGCTTTGCTGGAAATAGGGCTTCAGATTACGCTCTTAGAAATAGCGGCGCCAGCTATCTAGAAATTGCAGCAGCAGGAGGTGGTATTTGGGACACAGTCACTCATACTAGGGCTGCCTCAGAAAACGAGCTGGCTCAAAACACCCTCCAAAACGCCCAAAGACATTTGCAAAGAGGGGTTACCACCTTAGAGGTTAAAAGTGGCTATGCAGCCAGCGTAAAAGAAGAGCTAAAAATGCTAAGGGCCATTAAAAAAGCCAACGAAAATAGTGCGGCAGATCTTATTTCTTGTTGCCTGGCAGCACATATTTTTCCAAAAGATTACCCAGGCAGCCCAGCGGCCTATTTAGAGGAAATAGTACAGCAGCTCTTTCCTGTTTTAGTGAAAGAAAAATTGACCCATAGGGTCGATGCCTTTATAGAGCAAACCGCCTTTACTCCTACCGTTATTGCCCCTTATTTAGCTGCCGCCAAAGCGCATGGTTTTGATATTTGTATTCACGCAGACCAATTTACAGCTGGGGGCAGCCAAGTAGCTATAGATCACCTTGCTTTAAGCGCAGACCACTTAGAGGCCAGCACTCAAAAAGAAATTAATGCCTTGGCTGCCAGTAACACCATAGCCATGGCACTGCCGGGTGCATCGCTAGGTTTGGGATGTGCCCATGCTCCTGCTAGAAAATTATTAGATGCTGGAGCGGCGTTGGTCATTGCCTCTGATTGGAACCCTGGCTCTGCTCCTATGGGTCATTTGCTCTGCCAAGCAGCCATTTTAGGTGCTGCAGAAAAACTAAGCCAAGCAGAGGTGCTTAGCGGTATTGGCTATAGGGCTGCCGCTGCATTGGGCTTAAAAGACAGGGGTGTTTTAGCCGCCGGCTACTTAGCAGATATCTTGCTTTTTCCAACAGCAGACTTTAACAATATTTTATACCAACAAGGAATGATGGGTCCCAGCCATGTCATAAAAAGAGGCACTCTAGTCTCTAATAAACAAACAGATTAAAATGAATTTTACCCTAGAAACACAGATATTTAGAACAGAAATCAAGGAAGGTGTTGGCAGTACACTCCCCCCAAAATCCCTATATAAAGAAGGATTGGCAAGAGCCCCTAAGAGAAAAGATCTTTTGAGTGCCACTCAAAAAAAATTGGCCTTACACAATGCACTGCGCTATTTTCCAGAAACCTGGCATGAGATACTTGCTCCAGAATTTGCAGAAGAACTTAGGTCATATGGCCGCATTTATATGTATCGTTTTAAGCCCAGTTATGCCATTTATGCAAGACCCATTAAGGAGTATCCGGCCCAGACAAAAGCCGCTGCTGCTATCATGCTCATGATAGACAACAATCTAGACCCTGCGGTGGCACAGCACCCAGAAGAACTCATTACCTATGGCGGCAATGGTGCTGTATTTCAGAACTGGGCCCAGTACAAATGGACCATGAAATACCTCTGTGAAATGGAAAAAGATCAAACCCTTCACCTCTATTCTGGACACCCCATGGGGTTATTTCCCTCTTCTAAAAAAGCACCTAGGGTGGTGGTTACTAATGGTATGGTTATACCAAACTACAGTGCTCCAGAAGATTTAGAGCGTATGAATGCCTTAGGTGTAAGCCAGTATGGACAAATGACCGCAGGCTCCTTTATGTACATTGGCCCACAGGGAATTGTCCATGGTACCACTATTACGGTGATCAATGCCTTTAGAAAAAAACTAGGTGCCCAAACGCCTGTAGCGGGTCATATTTTTCTCACCGCAGGGCTGGGAGGTATGAGCGGCGCCCAACCAAAGGCAGGCAATATAGCGGGCTGTATTACTATATGCGCAGAAGTAAACCCAGAGGCAGCACACAAAAGACACGCCCAAGGCTGGGTAGATGAACTTATAGACCAGATAGACCAGCTGGTAATAAGAACCAAAGAAGCAAAAGCTAATAAAGAGGTGGTTTCTATAGCCTATGTAGGCAATGTGATAGCCGTATGGGAAGCCTTTTACGCGGCAGACATATACGTAACCCTAGGCTCAGACCAGACTTCCCTTCACAACCCCTGGGCGGGTGGTTACTACCCAGAAGGCATGAGTTATACAGAGGCTAATGAACTGATGGTTAGTGATTCAACTGCCTTCAAAAAAGCCGTACAAGAAAGTCTTAGACGCCACACCGCTATTATAGACCAGCACACGGCCAAAGGCACTTATTTTTTTGACTATGGAAATGCCTTTTTATTAGAAGCCTCTAGGGCAGCTGCTCCAGTAATGGCAGCCAATGGCATAGATTTTAAATACCCCTCTTATGTGCAAGATATTTTAGGCCCCCTTTGTTTTGATTACGGTTTTGGCCCCTTTAGATGGGTCTGCAGCTCTGGAGATCCAGCAGATTTAGCCAAAACAGATGCCATTGCCCTTAGCGTGATGCAGCAGTTACAAAAGACTGCTCCTCCAGAAATTAAACAGCAACTAGCAGACAACTGCCAGTGGATAGCCGCGGCCCATGAAAACAAAATGGTAGTGGGCTCACAGGCCAGAATATTATATGCAGACACAGAAGGAAGAATGGCCATAGCGGCTGCCTTTAATAATGCCATTTCAAAAGGTGAAGTTACTGCCCCCATAGTGTTGGGCAGAGACCACCATGACGTAAGCGGCACAGATTCCCCCTACAGAGAAACCTCTAACATATATGACGGCAGTAAGTTTACGGCAGACATGGCCATTCACAATGTCATTGGGGATAGTTTTAGAGGCGCTAGCTGGGTGTCAATACACAACGGTGGTGGTGTTGGATGGGGAGAGGTCATAAACGGAGGTTTTGGATTGGTCTTAGACGGCAGTAAAAGAGCCGCCAAACAGCTTAAAAATATGTTGTTTTTTGATGTTTCCAATGGGCTGGCCAGACGCAGTTGGGCCAGAAACCCACATGCCATAAGCACCACAAAAAGACTGATGAAAGACCACCCAAAATTTAATTTAACGCCTGTAAACATAGCCGCAGACAGTCTAGTGCAAAATAGCTTAAAAAGTAAATAATAAAGAAATATCATTGAGGCCTTTATACAATGTTCTTTGTTGTATCCTTCTCCTAACTAGCTCATTTAAAATATCATTATGTTTTATAAAACTACCTCATTAGATTTGTACTCAGGCCGCCCAGCAGCGGCAGATGAATATCTATACCAAGTCATTAAATGTGTTTCATTAGAGAAAATTTTCTCAGAATCAGAAGCGGAAACATCCAAAAAGACTCATGAAATTCCAAATGCTGCAGCCACCTCTCTGCCCCACTTTGGCATTCTAGGCTATGGGGTAGACCACGGAGTTGCTCTAAACCACGGGCGTATTGGTGCTGCAGCGGGGCCAGATGCTTTTAGAAGCTGCTTTGGGAAATTAGCCTACCCTAGTGAAAATAAAATAAAAATTACAGATTTTGGCAGTGTGTACTGCCCAGATAAAAAACTAGCTGAGGCCCAGCAAAGACTTGGGAGCGCCCTAGCACATCTATTAGCGCAAGGTATTAAACCCATAGTAATTGGAGGGGGGCATGATATGGCCTATGGCCATTTCCTTGGCATTCAAGAACACCTAAATACCCTCAAACCAAAAACCAAATTGGGTATTATAAACCTAGACGCACACCTAGACCTCAGAATGCCTAGCCCAGAAGGAACTTCTGGCAGCCCCTTTAGCCAAATAGCCACCCTTTTAGCAGCAAAAGGAAAACCCTTTAATTATTGCTGCGTGGGGCTTAGAGAAAATGCCAATCCTCCCAGTCTAATTACACGAGCTCTCGCCCTTAAAAGCACTCTTATTTTTAGAGAAGAATGCCAACTGTCACAATGGGTAGCAGTAGAAGAAAAAATAGCTGCTTTTATATCGCCCTTAGATTTTGTATACCTGACAATAGATTTAGATGCCTTTCACCAGGGAATAGCCCCTGGAGTGAGTGCAGCATCGCCTCTAGGCATAGACTTAGACTTTGGGATAAGAGTATTAAAGCAAGTATTGGCTTCTGGAAAAATGATCAGTATGGACCTAGCAGAGTTAAACCCCACATATGACAGGGACCAGTGCACGGCTAAATTAGCTGCAGGACTGGCCTATGAACTCATTCGCTTTTATCCATAAAAAAAAGCCTTCCAAAATTGGAAAGCCTTTCATTGGTTGGACAGCCTCGCTATCACAACACTGTCTTAACAAAAGGTTAAGACACAACACAACCTTACAAATATAAGAAAGCTTTTTTAAGCCTCAATACTTATCTGTAATAATTATAGCTTACCGTACTTTTAAAAATCTATTACAATTCCAAAACTTGGGATAATTGAGCCTGCTTCTTGTGGGATTAGAGATAAGCTGCTCGGATTTAATGGGAGCCCGCTGGGGTCTCTGGATAGACCGTAAGAAGGGGGTTGGGGATTGCTGCTCCCAGTAGCGTTTTGCACTTCTACAAAGAAATCTAAGGCCAATTTTTTATAAAACCATTTCTTGTCAAAGCGTAGGTCTAGCTGGATAAAAGCATTGAGTTTTTCTTCTCCCAAACGGTTGTAATCTAAAACAATCTCTGGGTAAAAAGTGGTGGTTTGCACCAAGTCTGTGGGAACAAAAGGAGTGGCTCCTGCGTATCTAAAACGGGCACTCACCTCCCAGTTTTTTGGAAGCTTATAGCCTGTAGTAAATGATGCCAAGTGCCTGCTATCCCAAACAGAGGGTCTAAATACCACTGGGTCTAAGCCACTAAAAGTAGCGTAGAAATAAGTGTAGGAAAAAATACCAAAGAAATTTTTAGTGAGCTTCTGCTGCCAGAGAAATTCTAAACCGTAGGCCTTTCCTTTTCCTACAGAGGCAATGGCCTCATTACCTAAAACCTCAAAACCAGCGCCTTTGTTAGCCATTGAAACACCATCGGCCATTGAAACAGGGTAGTCAGTATAGTATTTGTAAAAACCTTCTAATGAAAGTCTAGCAGAAGGGCTCAATATTTTTTCTAGCCCCAAAACCAGATGTGCAGACCTGGTATAATCTAAATTTTCATTGACCAATTCTTGGTTTTCATTGCGGTAGCCCAGCATGGTATAAGGTGGAATTTTATAGTAAATTCCTGCGGTTCCGTTTAACTTCCAAGAGGGTGCTAAAGTATAGGAGGCAGAAGCCCTTGGAGAAAATGTTTCCAGCATTGAACTATTTTTGGTAAAACGGTCTCCGTCCATTCTAAAACCCATAGAGAGGGAAAGCTTGTCTTCTAAAAAATTTTTTGAGGCTTGACCAAAGAGTCCGTAATTCAGGAAATTTAGAGAAGTGGCATACTCGTAGGCTGGGCGCGTATTGATGGTAGTATTTTTGTAATAAACCTTTTGCAGGTTAGCTCCATAACTTAGTTTCCAGCCGTCTATAAAGCGGTTTACCGCAAGTCTGATTTTGGTTTCAGACTCCAGGGCGTCATTTTGAAAGCGCAGATCTGCCTGGTTGGCATTGTCTGTGTATTGGCTAAAGCTATTCCAAAGGCTGTTGTTACTCAGGCTCATTTCCATAAAACCAGACTGGTCTTTAAACCTCCTTTTCCAAGTAGCTCCTATGGTATTGGTATTTTGAAAGATCACAGGCACCTGGTCAAAGGTAGCCTGCTGGTCTGGGGTAAAATCTGATGTGTCTGTAGCTACTGTAAATTTATCTATGCTCCCCAGCCCTACAAAAGACAGGCTGTTATAAGAATCTATTTTATGGTTTAGTTTATATTGGTAGTCCCAGTAATCTGGCCTAAAAGGAAGGCCTATGAGCTCAAATAAGAACTGTAAATAAGAACGGCGTACAGAAAAAAGCAGCTCTGTTTTAGCCGTTTCTCCTGCTGCTTTGGCAGCCTTAGATCTAAAAGGTGTCTCTATGGTTAGGGCGGCTTCACTAGCACTCAGTCTAAAGTTTCCTGCAAAACCGTCTGGGTTCACGTCTCTTTGGGTAAACTGAAGCACCCCAGACAAGGGGTTGTTATACTGGGCACCAAAAGCAGAGGCAGACAATCTCACATCAGAAATAAAAGACACATTGAGCATTCCCACCGGCCCACCAGAACTTCCCTGAGTACTAAAATGATTGATATTTGGAATTTCTATCCCATCTAAATAATAGACTACTTCATTAGAGGCACCCCCCCTAATAATAAGGTCGTTCCTAAAGCCTCCAATAGAGGGAGATACACCAGGAAGGGATTGGGCTACCTGTACCACATCATTATTGGCTCCTGGATAAGTGGCTATTTCTACAGCAGAAAGTGACTGAGTAGAAAGGGGTGTTTCTATGGGACGGCTTATTGGACTTAGAGACACCACCACCTCATCTAAACTTTCAGAGGCTTCTTGTAGGGTGAAATTTAAAGGGGGTGTTCCTACCGATTTAATCTGAAAATTAAATATTGTTTGGGAGCTAAAGCCTAAATAGCTGGCTTGCACCAGATAGCCTCCAGGGGTAATGTTATCAATGAAATAGCGTCCATTTTTATCAGATATAGCACCAAAAAAAGTGCCTTCTAATACAACGGTAGCGCCAAATAAAGGCACTTGCTTTTCATCTAGAATTTGTCCGGAAAGAGACCCTTGAATTTGAGCCTTCACGGAAAATAAACTAAGTAGCAATAAGAGAGATATTATATTTTTCATAGCGATTCAAAATTAAGAAGAAAAGCCGGGAAATAAATAATTCAAAATTAAAAATACTAATAAGGGTTTGTGATCCAAGGATATGGCTAGCCAAAAGACACATTGGGGACTATTAGCGTAGCAGATCCAAAAGCGGCAGGTTTTTAAGTAAAAGATCTTCTAGATAACACAGTGGATTGTTTATGAGATAGAAATTTAGGAAAAAGATTTAAAATAAGCCTACTAAAAGAACAATTTATCTAGGATGTAGTATCTTGTGAACGTTTTATAATACAACTATGACATTACTTATAATGGCTGCCGGGAGTGGCAGTAGATACGGAGGCCTCAAGCAATTTGACGGTCTAGGCCCCAACGGAGAATACCTCTTAGAATACACTATTTTCAACGCTATTGCTGCAGGTTTTACTCATATAGTAGTGATTGCAAAACCAAGCAATACGGGAGATATTGAAAATTATTTGGCTTCTAAACTACCAAGTCATATAAAATTAACGGTGCTAGGGCAATCTATCACAGACGTCCCAGAGGGCTTTACGGCCCCAGCTGGCAGAGAAAAACCTTGGGGAACTGCCCACGCTGTTTGGGCGGCCAGACATGATATTCACAGTCATTTTGCAACCGTAAATGCAGATGACTACTACGGCCCAGAAGCTTTTAAAGACGCTGGCGCTTACTTAAATAGTTTACCCAATAATGAGACCTACGGACTGGTAGCCTACAGGCTAGAAAATACCCTTTCTAATTACGGAACCGTCTCTAGAGGGGTTTGTAAAGTAAGCGGTGGTCAGTTGCAAGACATACAAGAACACACCAAATTAGAGGCTACAGCACCCAATGTGGTGACAGACTACGAGACCGGAAATACCTTTCCTATGGACACTCCAGTAAGCATGAACTTCTGGCTGTGTACCCCACATATTTTTCCTGCTATCACAGCGCGTTTTGTAGAATTTCTCTCTGGAGATTCGCCAGAAAAAGGAGAATTATACCTTCCTTATATTGTGGCAGAGCAGTTAGAAGTTAACGAAGTGAGTGTGGGAGTTATTGCTACTAGTAGCCAGTGGTTTGGACTCACCTACGCCCAGGATAAGGCTGCCGCTGTGGGTATTTTAAAATCTCTTCATATGTCTGGAATCTACCCGGCAAGCCTATGGAAATGATAGGGGCCCAGACACTATATCAGATTATTGAAAACTTCTTGCCAGATGGTGTGGTTTTGAGCATTGAGCCCCTAAACCAAGGACTTGTTAATGACAGCTTTTTGATAAAAACCAATCTAGGCGCTTATATACTACAACGCTTAAATAGCGCAGCCTTTAAAGCGCCCTTGGCGCTGATGGAAAATATAGTGCGATTTCAAAAACTACCCGTTCCTAAAGACTATAACGGCCCTAGCTTTATAAAAAGTATTGCTGGAGATTATTTATTAAAAGATACTACAGATGGTCTTTGGCGCATGCAAACCTATATTCCAGGTACGGTGGCCTATGACCTAGCGCCCAACCTAAAAATTGCAGAAGAGGCTGGCAGGCTGCTGTCTGAATTTCACCTCATCTTAAAAGATACCAATACAGCAGACTATCACACTAGCATTCCAGGATTTCAAGATATGAGCCTGCGTTTAGATCAATTTGATTGGGCCTTTAAAAAGGCCGATGCTTCCCTTATAAAAACCGCAGAAAAAGCCCTTAGCATTATTAAAAAACTAAGGCATTTTGTTTCTAAGCCACCACAGGAAATGCCTATTAGGCTTTGCCACAATGACACCAAGCTCAATAATATGCTCTTTAATAGAAGTACTCAAAAAGGCTGCTGCCTCATAGACCTAGACACCCTCATGCCAGGACATGCTTTTTATGATTTTGGAGACGCTCTGCGCTGTATTGCAAATACCGCAAAAGAAGGAGACACTAGCACTGCAGTAGACTTTAGAGCAGATTACGCCCTGGCCTTTATAAAGGGCCTCTCACAAACAAAAGGAGTGTTTACAAAATCTGAGTGGAAAAGTTTTGCTTTTGGCGCAGTCTATATGCCTTATATTCATGGCCTTAGAGCAGTGACAGATTTTTTAGAAGGTAATAAATACTATAAAGTTAGCTACCCCAATGAAAACCTAGAGCGTGGCCTTAGTCTGTTACAATTTGCAGCGCAAACACAGCTGCAGCAGCATTTTTTAATTGATAGTCTCGCTCAAAACTGGAATGAATGAGAGCTATTGTAATCCTTATAGCTATCTTACTATATAGTGTTCAAACTTTAATGGCACAGCAATATGCAGGGCTTTCTATTGACAATGATTTATTTTTTGGAAAAGATTATTATTATTCTAGCGGGATTTTTTTAAAATATGGCCATAAAAAAAATGAAAATGAAAAAAGCATTCACTGGACCTTAGGCCAAGAAATTTATACTCCCATAGCCCGTTACGATAGCATAACCACCGATATGGACTACCCTTTTAGTGGTTGGCTCTATTTACAAAGAGAAGTGAGTTATGCCATTTCTGAAAAATCACATTTTAGATGGGGAGTTCAATTGGGGTTAAGTGGGCCACCATCTTTGAGTAAACCCATCCAAAACGCCTATCACAAATGGATCCTTAGATTACCAGAGCTTAGCTGGGAGGGAGAGCAACCCAGTGGTCTTCATATAGGAGTTTTAGGACAGTATACGAAAATTACAAAAATAGAGGCACATACGTCATTTATCAATCAAGTAGGGTTGCAATTAGGCACCCACCACATTGAGAGTTCCCTAAGGTCTGGGCTTCAGATAGGAACTATTGATCCTATGGCTTTTTATGATCAGGTTTTGGCTAGCAACTCTTTAGGCTGGGGAGTTCATATAGGCATTCAGTTAAAGTATAACCTGCATGACTACAACCTTTCTGGAAGTCTTTTTGAAAATAGTTCTCCCTTTATTCTACCGAGTATTTCTTTTAGAAATACTTTAGAAATAGGGGTTGGACGTAGGACAAAACAATGGCAATTTTTAGCTATGGCTAAGGCTAGGTCTCATGATACTCCAGGACAAAAATACAAGCACCACCAAGTGCTTTACCTAAGTATTTTGAGGGTTTTTAAATAATAGCAACCCTCAAATGTTAGCGCAGGCTATTATGATATTCTTTAGGGGTTATCCCTTCAAATTTTTTAAAATTGCGATAAAAAGTTTGTGGAGACTTAAACCCAGATTCTAAGAGTAATGCTTCTATAGAAAATTTATATAAATACCCTTCAGCAATCTTTTGCTTTGCGTATTTAATTCTGAGTTTTATTAAATAATTTACCACGCTTAAAGATTCAAAATCATAAATTAACTTGATTATTAATTTAGAATTCAATTTTGAATTAATAGCCAAGTGACTTAAATTTTTTTCAGGATTGAGAAACATTTGAGTTTTTTGTAAAATATCTACAATTCTAAGATAATTCTTCTCATCACTACTAGATTTCAACCTTATATTTTCATGTTTAAAGCTAATTGAATGTGATAGATATTTTGGAAACAGCATGAGAATAATCACAGAAAGAAGAAAGAGGAGTTTAGTAAATATAAATAGTACAGTAAAATTCAAATCCAAAGCAAGTAAAATCCCGCTAAATATAAGTGAAAGCGAAGAGCTTAACACATATAAATAGAGTAGAACAATCCAATCTCTATAAGCTTTAAATTTCTTTTTACCCTTTACTAATTTTCTTAAAATCTCCTTAACTAATTTAGAAATAATCAATATAAAAAACAATTGAATAAAAACTGTAGCTATAAATAAGTCTTTCGATCCATTAAATGTTTCAATATTTAGATCTAAAGAATTTAGTTCTGTATAATGTAAATACTCATTATCAAATATGTAATACCCACTAAAATTAATCAAATTAAGGGCTGAAAAAAAAACTAAGGGAGAATACAGGTAGAGAGGTTTTATAGGCTTTTCTTTTTGAAATGAAGCAATATACTTATAGACAAAAATAAAGTGGATAATTCTTATAATGAAAGAATAATAAATATCTAAAGATATAGAATTATATAAACTGTAGGAGTAACCTAAATTGTTTAGTAATAAAGTAAATATTATTATTAATAGATAATTAGTCTGGGTTTTATTTTGCTCGTTTCTTCTTCTTAACAAATAAATGAGCGGTATAATTAAAAAGATAGCAATTATATAAACTGGATAAATCTTCATTTCAAAAATTCATTAATTTAAATGTTTATAATAAATGTTAGTTAAATAAAAGTATATCACGAGTATTAAAATGGTATAAATATAAAAGGCTTTAAATGATTTTTAATTTAAAATATAAAGTCTAATAATATATTTAAAATAACAATTAATAACTGTATACCACCATGTATTTAATGATATAACTTACACTTAAAAATTATTTTTTTTTGTGATAAAATCGATAATATTGCAAAAATAAAAGTCTAAATAATATATTTTAAATACAATTAATAACTGTATACCCCCATAAATTTAATGACATAACTTACACTTAAAAATTCTTTTTTTTTTGTGAGATTAATTAATAATTTTTTTTAATTAAAAATTGTGTAAAATTTAATTATGTGCTAAAAGAAAGGTGTAATTAACCTTATTCTTATCCCAAAGATAAAGCGAAAATCATGAATCAAAAAACCTTATATAAACTTACTACTAAAAGTTTATTCATTCTAACAATCTTCTTGTTTGGCTTACCTAATATAAGCATTTCCCAATCACTTGAATTAGGAACCCTTTCTACATTTGTAGCTTATACTGGCTCAGGGGCAGTAACTAATGGCGGAACAGCTACAGGAGATGCTGGCTCAAATGCTGGAATTATTAGCGGCAGCGGTTTTGGGACAGGATATGCCGGAACAACACACAACAATAGTGCCTTAACTCTTCAAGCTAGAATAGATTTACTTAGAGTATATATTCATCTAGATGATATTTTTGTTACATACCCTAGCACCCATGCTCCCGCTTTTGGAGGGGGAGAAACTATTACGCCTGGCGTTTACTCCATAGGAGGTGCTGGATCTATTGCAGGAAATCTTACACTTGACGGGGGAGGAGATTCTAATGCTTTTTTTATAATTAAATTTGAAGGAGCTTTTACAGTAGGAACAGGTTCAAAGGTTATTCTTACAAATGGAACGCAAGCTGCTAATGTTTTTTGGATCTCTCAAGGAGCCATTTCTGTTGCAGCATCAAGTGTTGTTAAAGGAACTTTATTTGCGCACCCTGGAGCTGTTACTCTTGGTGTGGATAGCACCATTGAAGGAAGACTCCTCACCTCTGAAGGAGCCATAACTATTGCAGCTGGTGCTGAAGCAGCTATACCCATTGGCGATTCTTCCATTCAAATAAAGTGCTTAGGGGTTTGTGTTTCTAATTCTAGGGTTAATGTTTTAGGAAGCTTGGGGAGTTTCGCGCTTTTTACAAGTGATGGTGCAGTTGCAAATGCAGCATCTTCGGGAATTGTAGGAGATATTGGTACAAATGCTGGGGCAATTAGTGGTTTTGGGACGTCTACTCATGAGGGATCTTTTTATACAGCAAATGCTGTTACAGCGCAGGCAAAAATAGATTTAGATATTGCCTATACAGCACTCATGGATTTAGAAAATACAGAAACTGGTCACCCAGCTGCTTTTGGTAATGGAGAAACCATATATACTGGTGTTTATTCTATAGGGGGTGCCGGCTCTTTGGGAGGAACTATTACCTTAGACGCTCAAGATGATCCAGATGCAATCTTTGTATTTAAATTTGCTGGGGCATTTTCTGTAGCTGCACAATCAAGGGTTATTTTAACTAATGGCGCACGCCGATGCAATATTTTTTGGATTGGTGGAGCTGGAGTTGCCACTGGGGCCGTTTCTATGGGAACTTTCACTTATATGAAAGGAACAGTTATTTCACATGGTGGCGCCTGTACTATGGGAGCAAATGGAAGCATGGAAGGAAGAATGCTTTCTACGGGAGGAGCCATTGGTTTTAGCACAGGTGTAGTTTATAATGATACGCTTTGCTTTAGCCCGACAGAGGAAGTTTTAGTTATAGACGCTGTAACAGATACTACTGCAGCAGTAAATGGTACTACAGGAGGAACAACTACCTCCTTAACATCAAATGATACCTTAGGTGGAAGCGCTGTAGTTATTGGAACAGCTCCAGGAAATGTAACTCTCACAGGGCTTAGTGTTCCGGCAGGATTGTCCTTAAATGCAAATGGTACTGTTACAATTGCAGCAAATACTCCAGCAGGAAATTATAGCCTTACCTATAAAATATGTGAAGTCAGCAATACTGCAAACTGTGACTCTGTGACCTCTACTATTGTGATTTCAGTTCCAGTTCCACCTACACCTCCAATTATAGACGCTGTAACAGATACTACTGCAGCAGTAAATGGTACTACAGGAGGAACAACTACCTCCTTAACATCAAATGATACCTTAGGTGGAAGCGCTGTAGTTATTGGAACAGCTCCAGGAAATGT